>ERZ889217.297-NODE-297-length-31969-cov-16.076800_pt1 | contig 31969 bp, 24 predicted proteins | sample MGYA00521098_ERZ889217 | MGnify/ENA primary metagenome ERZ889217 (study PRJEB32303, sample SAMEA104408613) | aquatic metagenome | biome: Brackish water; feature: Pelagic; material: water | place: Baltic Sea | collected 2014-06-10T22:04:00 | depth 2,362 m ... | reverse complement strand
CTGGCACCGACGACGCGGACGCCGGTTGCCTCCGCCAGTTCCCCGTGCCGCAGCGACTCGATCGTGTTGCGGCTCAGGCGGGAGAGGTCGTCGATCAGAAACCACGTCACGCCGAACTCGCCGCGCCGCTCGACGATCGTCTTGGTGAGCATGTAGCCGGTACGGCAGGCAAGCGTGCCGCTGACGGCGGCGTCGGCGAGGACGTATTGCCAGGGCACGAAGACGCCGTCCCGCCGGGCCCTATTCAAGACATTAAGGAGCTGCTGGTCGAGCGACCGTGGGTTGGAGTTTTCGTCGCTGAACCGCAGGTAGGCGACCGCCAGGGCGATCCAGACGATCGGCGTACCGCCGGGCCGGAAGGTTTCGGCGTGCTGCTGCCTGAACCGCCGCTCGAAGTCGTCGGCCATCGCCGCGATCGTGGCGGCGTCGGCCGCCGGCACCCCGGGTGTGCCGGCCAGATCGGGCCAGAGCCTGGCCTGGACTTCGAGGTAGGTGCGAGCCAGGTCGAGTAGCCCCTGCCGCTCAGGCATGCCGAAGTCGGCGCTTCGGACCCGCCCTCGGCGGCTGGGGGCCGGGACGCTGCTGCAGAGACCGGTGGATTTCTCAGGCATTTCGCGAAGGTGCTGCCTCGTCAGGGAACGCACGTCGCGGGTCGCCCCGACTGGTTTGATGGGCCTATGATTGGGCAGGTCTGGATACCCACCGATGGTCGGTGGTGCCACTGGGAATCCCAAGTTATTGGGTCAGTTTATTGGGTCTGACCCAAGAAACGGTTCCGGAGGACATCATGCCATGTCGTCCCAAGGGTTCTCTCCCCTCGCTCCAGCACCTCAAACCCGGCGGTCGGGCCCGCGTCACCATCAACGGCCGCGACGACTGGCTCGGCCAGTGGGGCTCGCCCGAAGCCCGCCTTGCCTATGACCGGATTATCGCCGAGTACCTGGCGACGCGCAGTGTCCGAGACCCCGAGCCGCGGCCGGCCGAGCCGACGGTGCTCACGATCGAGCCCGGCGTGCCGGGTGCCGAAGTCACCGCTGTTCCGCTGGCAACCGCCGACATCGAGGATCGCATCTCCACCGATCCGACCGTGGCGGAAGTCGTGCTTCGCTACCTCGAGTACTGCGACACGTACTACCGCACGCCCACCGGCAAGCGGACGAGCACGTACGGCAACTCGCTGCAGGCGGCCCGGGCACTGCGGCCATTCGACGACACGCCGGCCTGCAAGTTCGGCCCGAGCAAGTTGGGCATGATCCGCGACGCCGAGGCGGCCTCCGGGCGGTCCCGCGTCGGCTGCAACTCCCTGGTCAAGCACATCCGCCGGGTGTTCCAGTGGGCTGAGGCACAGGAACTCGTGCCGTGGGGCACCCACAACTCGCTCAAGACCGTCGAGCCGCTGCGGCTCGGTCGGACCGTAGCCCCCGAACTGCCCAAGATCAAACCCGTCGAGGACGTCGTCTTCGAGGCGACCCTGCCGTTCCTGCCCGAGATCGTCGCCGACATAGTCCGCCTCCAGCGGCTCACCGGCACCCGTCCCGGCGAGGTCTGCAGCCTGCGGCCTGCCGACATCGACCGCTCCGAAGAGGTCTGGGAGTGGAAGCCGCCGCACCACAAGACGAGTTGGCGGGAGAAGGACCGGGTGATTGGCATCGGCCCGCGGGCGCAGTAACTCTTGATGAAGTACCTGCTCCGGGACGTCGCCGCCTACTGCTTCTCACCCGTCGAAGCGGAGCGTCACCGTCGCTCTGAGTGGCGGCGATGCCTCGTGTTATTTTTGTGGTCTACCATGCTGGCAGGCTGGTCGCATGCCCTGAGCGGTATGCCAACCCGTGGTGCTCATGAGGTGGTATCGGGTGGTGTCGTGACGTAGGCCAACGACACCGAGCCGTTCAATTCACCCCCGGCTCCCACACCATCCTCCGCACCCTCGCTTCACCTACTTCCGACCGCGAATACACCCCCGCCCGATCAGCCATCGAGGCGACCATGGAGTTGTCTGCCACCATGGGACGGAATCAGGGGGCGAAAATCCCGGACGAAAGGCGGCCCTCCATCGGGCAGAGGGATGGGGCCGCGAGGGGTACCCCATAGGGAGATAGAAGAAAGAAGAAGAGGAGAGATATAGAAGAGAATGTACGGGTTCAACGCCAACGCCGATGGAGGTGGGCATGAGTACTGAACTTGGTCGGCATGGGTGTAGAGGTTGGTGGCCTGCTGCTCGGTTCGCGCGGCCCAAACGAGCATTCCCTCTGGGGGGTCTGGGTGCAGCGATTTGCCCCAGCGGGTGGAGCGATTTGCCCCAGCGGGTGGAGCGATTTGCCCCAGCGGGTGGAGCGATTTGCACCAGCGGGTGGAGCGATTTGCACCAGCGGGTGGAGCGATTTGCACCAGCCCACACCAGCAGTCCGAACAGCCGGCTCCGATATCTGGCCCTATTTTCTCCGAAATCCAGCACTTTCCGGACAAAGCAGCCGGAGCCGGGAGAGTCTTGTCGTGTTTGGCATCAATTTTGCCGTTTATCGTTGCTGTTTGTGCGGTTTGTTCGGCAGACTTTTTGGCCCCCGTATCGCTGTGCGGAAGCACCTCCGCAGGCTTTTTCATAACCCGTCCCCATCTGTCACCCTCCGCGACAGGAACGCTCATGAACCTTCTCCGCCGTTTTGCGACCGCTGCTCTGGTCGCCTTGATGCTCGCTAGTCTTACCCTCCCGAATGCCCACGCCGTCACGATCGAGTGGGTGACGGTGGTTGATCCAGGGAACACCGCAGACACCACGACCTATGGAGCGGTGGCAGATGCGTTTCAGATCATGAAGTTTGAGTTCACAAACTCGCAGTACACCGACTTTCTGAACGCTGTCGATCCAAACGGCACCAACCCGAACTCGGTCTACAACACGGACATGGGCGACAATGCCCGCGGCGGGATCAGTTTCACGAGCGGGGCGGCCAGCGGCAGCAAATATGTGTTGAAGACGAACATGGGCGACAAGCCGGTGAACTTCGTGAGTTGGTTCGACGCGGCTCGGGTGGCGAACTGGCTCCAGAACGGTCAGGGCTCGGGCAGCACGGAGACGGGGGCGTATACGCTCGTGGGTGGCCAGACGAGCGGTACGGCCCCAGCAGCGAACCCGGGAGCGTCGTATCTTCTGCCGACGGAAGACCAGTGGTACAAGGCGGCATACTACAAGGGCGGAAGCACGAACGCCGGCTACTGGAGCTTCGCCACGCAGAGCGATTCAGTTCCGGCGGCGGTGTCGTCCGGGTCGACAGGCATCGGCTCGGCAGGGATCGGTAGCACGGCGAACTTCGCCAATTACGACAACGAAGCCGACTGGAACAGTCTTAATGGCAATGTGACGACGGTCGGCACCAACGGGCGGCCCAGTGCCTACGGCGGCGTCGACCTGAATGGAAACGTGTGGGAATGGAACGACGGTGGCGGGACGGCGGGCAATCGTGTGCTCCGGGGCGGGTCGTATGTCAGTCTAGCCGTTCTGCTGAAATCCACCTTCCGCTCCGCCGATCGCGAACCGGGTGATGAAGATGCCGACATCGGGTTTCGGCTCGCGGCCGTCCCCGAGCCCTCCACCTGCGCCCTAGCCCTTGCCGGTCTGGCCTGCGGAGGCTACTCGATGTGGCGGCGGCGGAAGCGGGCCTGATGCAGCAGCCAACGTAAATCCAACGCGAGGGGAGCCGGTCGCCATCATGGGCCTGCTCCCCTCTTTCCTGCACCCCTCTTTGTTGTCTTGGCCGCGGACACTTGTTGCGGCTCGGATTGGGAAAACCGCTTGATTGGTGCCGGTTTTCGGGCGATGGGAAGTCCGATCAGCCACTGAGGCGACCGTGGAGCCGCCTGCCACCATGGGACGGAATCAGGGGGCGAAAATCCCGGATGAAGGGCGGCCCTCTATCGGGCAGAGGGATGGGGCCGCGAGGGGTACCCCATAGGGAGATAGAAGAAGAGAAGAAGAGAAATAACTATAGAAGAGATAGAACCGGTTCAGCACTGGCGCCGATGGAGGTCGGCATGAGTACTGAACTTGGTCGGCATGGGTGCGGAGGTTGGTGCCCTCGTTTCCGTATCGCCGGCCTGCGGCCCGCCCACCGACTGGGGTGAGCGCTTGCAGGCCGAAGACGATCACGACGTCTTTCAACCCTCGCCCGACGAGCTGCAGGCGATCGACATCCACAGCCTTTGAGCCCGACGCGAGGAATCCACGAAGCCGCCAGGCGGCCGGATTCGGAGAGACTCCGCGCCGACGCCAGAAAAACGCCACTCCAGAGAGGGAAGGAATTCGCTCTGGAAACCACCCTCTGAAACCCGGGAGGCAGAAGCACGCAGTTCACGAGCCGCGCATCAGCCCAGACTGCGCCCGAGGCTGACCCGGCTGGAGCCCAACGGGCTGCGGGATCGCTCGCGTCTATACTTACGCAAAGGCCGTCCGCGGAGGTATGTCCATGCTCGAGGCGATTCTGGTGGCGGTCGTCGGGCTGGCGGCCGTCGGAGCCGCCGCCGCCCCCCTGGCCCCGCCGCCACCGGCCGCCGCTTTCCTGGCTCGGCACTGCGCTGACTGCCACACCGGCCCCGCAGCGGAGGCCGGCTTCGACCTCGACCAACTCGCCCTCGAGGCCGACAGCGCGACCGGCGACGACCGTTGGGCGACACTCATCGACCGCGTCGCCCATGGCGAGATGCCACCCCCGGAGGCAGAGCCGCTGGCGGCCGCCGAGCGGAGTCGGTTCGTGAACCAGGCGGGCGGCTGGCTCACCGCCGCGATCAGCGGCCGCGACGCCAGGCTGGGGAGAGTCCGCGGCCGGCGGCTCACGCGGCGGGAGGTGGAGCGATCGCTGCACGCGCTGCTCGGGATCGACATCCCGCTGGCCCAGGAACTGCCCGACGAAGGCCGGCCGGGCGGGTTCACGACCGTGGCCGAGCGGCAGTCGATATCGCATCACCAGTTGCAGCGGCACCTGGCGGTGGTCGACCTCGCCCTCGACGAAGCGTTCCAGCGGGCCCTTGCGCCGGCGGACGAGCTCCGCCGTGATTTCGATGCCGCCGGAATCGTGCGGCAAAATCCCGCCGCCCGCTGCCGCGAGCCGGAGCTGCTGGACGGTCGGGCGGTGGTCTGGTCGAGTGGGCTCATCTATTACGGCCGGCTGCCCTGCGCGACCGCCCTGGCCGACGGCTGGTATCGGTTTCGCGTCACGGCCGCGGGGCTCAACCTGCCGGAGATCGGCGGCGTGTGGTGCACGGTGCACACGGGTTTGTGCGTCTCGAGCGCACCGTTGCTCCAGTACGTGACCGCCTTCGAGGCCGGTCTCGAGCCGGGGGAGGTCGCCTTCGAGTGCTGGCTGCCCGAGGGGCACATGCTGGAGATCCGGCCCGGCGACATCGCGATCAAGAGGGCGAGTTTTCGCGAGGGTCAGGTGGGGGCCGGCGAGGGCGAGCCGCAGAATGTGCCGGGGCTGGCGATCGATCGGCTCGTGATGGAGCGGTTTCACCGCGGGCCCGACGATGACGGCGTCCGCCGGCTCCTGTTCGGTGACGTGCCGTTCGAGAAGGATGCCACGACGGGCAGCCTCCGGCCCCAACCGACGAACCCCAAGGCCGATGCGGCCCGGCTCGTGGCCGCCTTCGCCCGGCGGGCCTTTCGCCGGCCCGTAGCCGACGACGTCGTGGCCGGCTCCGTCTCGCTCGTCCGTGACCTCCTGGCGGAGAAGGTGCCGTTTCCCGAGGCCATTCGAGCCGGCTACCGGGCGATCCTCTGCAGTTCCCGCTTTCTCCATTTCGCCGAGGAGCCGGGCCCGCTCGACGATCATGGGCTGGCGTGCCGGCTGGCCTCCTTCCTGACCGGCTCGCCGCCCGACGACGAGCTCGCCCAACTCGCCGACACCGGCGGGCTTCGCGATCCGGCCGTGCTCCGCCGCCAGGCCGAGCGGCTGCTCGCGGGCGATGGCACGCGGCGGTTCGTGGAAGACTTCGCCGCGGAGTGGCTCGACCTCGACCAGATCGACTTCACCGAGCCCGACCGCAAGCTCTACCCCGGCTTCGACGCCATCGTACAGGCGGGGATGCTGGCCGAGACCCGGGCGACGCTCGCCGAGGCGCTCACGGAGAACCGACCGGTCTCGTGGCTCGTCGCTACCGACACGACCTGGCTCGACAGCCGCCTGGCCCGGTTCTACAAGATCCCCGACGTGGTCGGGGACACGCTCACGCGGGTGACGGTCGCCCCTGCCACCCACCGGGGCGGCCTGCTGGCCCAGGGCGCGATCCTCAAGGTCACGGCCAACGGCAACAACACGTCGCCCATCGTCCGCGGCGCCTGGATCGGCGAGCGGCTCCTGGGCGACGAGATCCGCCCCCCGCCTGGTGGCGTGCCGGCGATCGAGCCCGACATCCGCGGCACCACGACGATCCGCGAGCACCTTGCCAAGCACCGCTCCGACGCCTCGTGTGCCTCCTGCCACAAGACGATCGACCCGCCGGGCTTCGCGCTTGAAAACTTCGACCCGGCCGGGGCCTGGCGGGACCGCTACCTCGCCTTCGACAAGGGCAAGCGGAAGGCCGGTCCTCCGGTGGACCCCTCCGGCGCGCTTCCCGACGGCCGATCGTTCGCGACCTTCGCCGAGTTTCGTTCGCTCGTGGCCGCCGAGCCTGAGCGGCTGGCCCGGAGCCTGGCCGGCCACCTGCTGGTGTATGGCAGCGGCGCCGAGCTTTCCTACGCCGATCGGCAGGCGGTCGAGGACATCGCCAAGGCCGCGGCGCGGGAGGGCCACGGCGTCCGCTCGATCCTGCTCGAGGTGATCACGAGCCCGGTATTCACGAGCAAATAGCTGAACAGATGATAACGTTCTATAATCATGATGTGACTGTGCCAGCGTAGCCTTGAGTTGCCCGATGACGTTCTGCTTTCACGTCGATACCCGCCGGGCACTCTCCCGCCGCACCGTCCTCAAGGGGGCCGGCGTCTCGCTGGCGGTGCCCTGGCTGTCGGCGATGAGCCCGGCCTTCGCCCGGGCAGCCGGCGGCCCGCCCCGGCGGTTCGTGGCGTTCACGCTTAGCCTGGGGCTCGTGCCGGAGAATCTGTTTCCCGCGGAGGCCGGCCGCGCATGGAAGCCCTCCCGCTACCTGGAGCCGCTCGCCGACCTCCGCGATCAACTCACGCTCGTTTCCGGCACCTCGCATCCAGGGGTCTCGGGTGGCCACCGGGCCGAGGCGAGCCTGCTGACCGCGGCGCCGATGTCGAACTCGGCCCAGACGAGAAACACCGAGTCGCTCGACCAGGTGCTCACCCGGCACTTCGGCCACGAGACCCGATTTCCATCGCTCGTGCTCGGCCTGACCGGCTCCAACAGCCCTTCCTACACCGAAAACGGCTCGATGGTCCCGGCGGAGACCTCACCGGCCCGGCTGTTCACGCGGTTGTTCGTGGACGACAGCCCGGCCGAACGCAAGCGGCAGGCGGCGCGGGCCCGCGAGGGGCAGAGCATCATGGACCTCGTCGCCGACGATGCCCGCTCGCTCGAGCGGTCGCTCGGCTCCGGTGACCGCGGCAAACTCGACGCCTATCTGACAAGCGTCCGCGACCTCGAGAAGCGGCTCGTCGTGGCCGAAGCCTGGGTTGACCGCCCCAAGCCCGTCGTGGCCGTCGCCAAGCCGGTGGATGTCGGCAATCCCTCCGACGTGGTGGCCCGGCAGCGGCTGATGAGCGATATGGTCAGGCTCGCCCTGGCCACCGACTCGACCCGGTTCGTGACGATCCATCTGGGAGGCGGCGGGGGCGTGGTGCCGCTGCCCGGAGTCGACGAGGGCTACCACTCGCTCTCCCACCACGGCATGGATGCCGACAAGCTCGGCCAACTGGCCCTCGTCGAGACCGAAATCATGAAGAGCTTCGGGGAGTTTCTTCACGGGCTCGCCGCCGAGCAGGAGGACGCCGGCTCGCTGCTCGACCGCACGAGCGTGCTCCTGACGAGCAACCTCGGCAACGCCTCGAGCCACGACAACCGCAACCTGCCGGTGGTGCTCGCCGGCGGCGGCTTCCGACACGGCGGGCACCTGGCCTTCGATCAGCAACACAACCATCCGCTGCCAAACCTGTTCCTGTCGGTGCTCCAGCGGACGGGCCTCGAGGTCGACGCCTTCGCCACGTCCACCGGCACGCTGCCCGGGCTCGAGCCGGCCTGACGGTCGGTCTGGGGCGACGGCTTTACTCCGGTGGGATCCAACCGACCGCGACCGCCACCGCGCGGGCGTCGGCGGTGGCACATGAGGCTCCCGCGGCGGAAACGAGACCCGCTGCGGTTGGAGCCGGGCGACCGGTGCGCGGATCGATGACCGCTCGCCCGCGCCGCACGGTGGCAAACGCCTCGGCTCGCCCTGGCGGCAAGGCCCGCAGGTCACCAAACTCGTGCGGCAGGGCCGCCCGCCAGTGAGTGCCGTCGGCCCGCGTGCCCTAGGCCCGAGCCTCGCCGCCGAGTTCGACCCGATGGCCCCGTGAGCCGACGGCCGGCCAGCCGCTCGCCGACGCAATCATCGAGGGATAGCCCGGTCAATGGCACCTCCGCAACCGTCTTTCGGCTGATGAACGGGGAAAGACGGGAGAAAGTGCTGAGCCTCGATCACGAGTCCCGCCGCCACGTGCATGATGTCAAAGCTCCGATGCCCCTCCGCCACTGTGTAGGCCGCGGAGAGACGCATCGCTTCATCGAGGACTGCGGCCAAGTTGCACGCGTGCCGAACGACTCCTCCGGCGGCCTGATCGGTTTGAAACTCCGCCCACAATGCCGCGGCCTGCCCGGTCGCGATCGCCCCGCGCTATTCCGCGAACCGCAGGGCGTTGGACAACTCGATCTCGTTGAGCGACGTCACGACGAGCGGCCGCCGTTGGGAGGTCAACCACGTCACAAGCCGTGAAGAATGCGCGTCATTCCTGTACAGCGAAAACAAGACGCTCGTGTCGGCGCGGATCACCATCGTCTGCCGGCTTCATGGATCAGGCCTGTCGTTTCTTCGGCCGTGAGCAGTGGAGCGTGGGAGCGATCCCGCCCCACGGCGGCGCTCTGCGACCAATCAACCTGCGTGGACGCTTCGGGCGACTCCGGCACCAGTCGAGCCACCGGCTTCCCGCGACGCGTGATCACGATCTCCTCGCCGGCGCGAAGCCAGCGCAGCAGGGTGGTGTAGCGATTTCACAGGTCTCGAACGGTCGCGCGTCGCGTGTGCTCCATCACTGTGGCACGACGAAGAGATGTCGAACCGGACCGTGAAAACCGGCTGAAGGCGGCGGAATCTTCAGGCGATGCATCGGATCGTCCGCTCCGCCCCTGCCGTGCGGCCGGGTGCCGCACGAGCAGGTCAATTTCAGGCACCGCCCCCACCGGCAACACCTGGGCGTCGTATGTCACGGGATTGAGCCCCGTGGCCTACTTCGACCCCGGCACCGGCTCGCTGATGTTCGAGCCTATTGAGCTTTGAAAAAGCGGCTGACGGATTACAGGGTTCGTTTCGAAATCTTGAAGAACGAACGCAGGAGAGGTTGGTCGTCCTTTGTCTTGCGGAGTCGCGCGGCGACCTTTCGGCCAAGATGAAACACATCGTTGGGAATGAAGGTGGCAAGATCACCAGTCTTGGTGTGCCCCCACACGTGTTCGGTGGGGTTGAGTTCAGGGGCCTATGGCGGGAGCCACTCGACTTTGAGTCGGGGGCCGTATCTCGCCTGCAGGGATCGCACGGCGCTGCGGTGAGTACCGAGCCTGTCGCTGAAGAGGGTGACGGGCCCGCGAATGTTGCATAGCAACCGGGTGACGAAGAGATCGAAGTCCTCGGCCGTGAGATTTTGGTCGAGGATGTCGAACAGTTGCCCCAGGCAGCGTCTTTGCGGAGAGACGCTGAGGGCCGAGACGACCGTGAGCCGGTCGTGCCGATCGTAGCACTCGAGGATCGGCGTCTGGCCCTCGCGGAGCCCACGTCTTGCGAATCGTGGGCTGGAGCATGAAGCCCGATTCATCCGCGAAAACAACAGTCCTACGATTACGAAGCGAGGTTTTATATCCGGGGCCACTCTCGTAAGCGCCACGCTTGAATCGCCTTCTCGTCTCGCTCGCGGGCCTGCCGCTCCGGCTTCTGCTACGTCCAGTTCAACCGCCGCACGGCTCACGCCCGACTCTGCGGCAACCTGGGACTGGTTTTTCCCAGATTTCACCAACGGCATGGCCTTCAGCCTGCGTGTTTCTCGGAACTCTCGTTGTTTGCTGAGTGACAGGCGTGGGATAGCGGATGCCCAGTCGCAAAATTTTCAGAAACTTTTTCGAACCTCACTAGGGCCCTGACTCAGCTGCGATTATTCTGAAAAAATGGGGGAAACCTCACCGAATGTCGGAGTTCAGCGAGGATATTCCGGTGGAGAGAACATCCTGGTGATGGATGACGAGAACCGGGTGGCGAGCGCGGGGCGGGGGTCCTTGCCTGAGCGTTCGATCCGTTTGTCAGGAAGACGGCAGCAACCAAGGGGATAATCATGAGGCGAATTCACAGGGCGCGGTGGCTTGTGATTTGGATCGGGCTGATCGCGGTCTGCGCGGCGGCGGGCGGGGTCGCCGCGGAGCCCGGCGCAACGCTGCTGGGCGTGGCGGATGGCAAGGCCGATGCGACGGCCGTGCTGCGGGTTGCGTATTCAACCCGCGGCGTGATCCGGGGCAATCGGATCGTCCGGATCGAGGTCGGGCCGGCAGGCCTCGAGTCAATTTCTCCATTGGTGCCGAAGTATGGGTCGCAGGGTTACCAGGCGGACAATATCACGCTCACGAAATGCGATTATCTCGCGGTCAGCGACAATATCCTCTCGGTCAGCGGCGAGGGGATCGACATGCAGGGGTGCCACCACTGCTCGGTGACGGGCAACACGATGGACACGCTGTGGCATTTCGGCTTGAAGGTAATTTACGACACGCAATACTGCACGTTCTCGGGCAACACGATCCGCGACTGCGCGCTGGGCGGGATAGTGGTCAGCTCCAGTGAGGTTTGCGGCGGCAACACGCTCGTCGGCAATACGATTGTCAACACGGGGTGCGGCCGGTTCGCGGGTGAATATAAACCCTACAAAAACTGGAATCCCATCGCGATCGAGCTGGAACTCGGTGAACGCAAGGGTGCGGGCGTGGAAGGCGTGAAGGCGGAGGGCGCGGGCCCCGAGGGGCCCGGGATGCACAACGTGTTGATCGGGAATATCATTTATGACGATCAGGCGGAGCCGACCTGCAAATATGGGATCGTCGAGAAGAAGCCAGACGCGCGCGAGCCGCACGCCAACCTGATCGGCGGGAATCTGATTAGGGGGATGACGGTCAAGGATTATGGGACGAACTCGCCGGTGGTGCGGTAAACTCGACGACGACTTCCGCTTTCATTGACAACAGCTCACGCTGACCACGCTTCTCCTTGTCCTGCCCCGGCTCGCGGCCGCGTCCAGGACCCAGGCTGTCACCTCACGCCCTGCCGTTCACCCGGTCAAGCTGCACCTCGTCGGTCGTCATCACCACGCCGAACTGGGCCGATCAATCCTCCGCGGGCCGGTCATCTCATGGCAGCTGGCTGCGGATCGAGTCGAGCGGAAGCGATCCGCGGCCGCTCAGACGGCTGCCGAACAGCCGCACCCCGCGAATCTCGCCGCGGAATTGGCGGTCGAGGCCGTAGCGATGCATGGCCTGGTCGAAGTTGCCGATCGCCAGGCCTTGCACGTCCGGCCCAACCGGGCCCTGGTGATAGGTGAGCGTGCGGTCCAACCGCACCTCGGTCACCCCCGGCGCGTCCAGCGGTTCACCCACATACCAATGCACGTTGTCCGAAGACCGGCCCGCATCGTAGGTCACGGCGAAGAACGTCCACTGGCCGACCACCAGGCTGCCGGCCGAACTATCGGTATCGATGCCGTCGGGCAACTGATTCACGGCCAGCCGCAGCCGACCGTCTCCCAGGCACACCAGATCAATTCCATCGCCATCGCGGCTCACGCACGAGAGGACTCGGTTGCCTCCCTTGCCGACCTCGAGGCTGGCGGGCTTGAGCCAGCCCATCGCGGTGAAGGATCGCAGGCCCCGCACCTCCTCGAGCGGGCCGGAGCCAGCCCGCCCCCAGCCCCAGGGAGCGGCAGGTGGCAACACCAGGCCACCGTCGGCACCGCGTCGGGCAGCTCCGTGAAGTTCGAGCGCGGGCTTTTCGCCGCTGTCAAAGCCGACACGGACCAACGGTTCGGTGATGGCCGGTTCGGCAACGATTTCTGCGAATGCTGCCGCACAGCCACCGGCCGCATCGGTGGCTTCAAGCCTGACGATGTAACTGCCCGGCTGCGTGTAGGTGTGTTGGATCGCGTGACCGCTGGCCGTGCTGCCGTCGCCCAAATCCCACGTCGCTCGCTCGGCCGTTGTGATCGCCTTGAAAGCCACCGTGAGCGGCGGTACGCCATCGGACGGGGCTGCCTGGATCGCGACGCTGGGCCGGAGCGGTTCGCCTTCGGCGTATGGTGTGAAGCGAAAGGCGGTGTCTGGACGCGCGGGCGTCACGGTGTATTCGCCGGGGTGGGCTGTGCCGCCGGGCGTGACCGTCATCGTCCAGGGATCGACGATGTCGATCTTGAAGGGCCGCTCGCCGACGAGTCGGATCACCTCCGGCTTGCGATGCGGGCAGTACACCAGGTAGTAGGCTCCCGGCTCCGCCAGCACAAACCTCCCCCGATCGTCGCCGAGCGGTTGGAGTTGGTGAAATGGCGGCCCTTGGGCCATGAAGTCTTTGAGCCACTGGATGCGCTGGGGGCTCTCGCCCCGGAGCACTCCGCCCTTGCTCCACCAGAGCAGGTCTTCGGGATGCTCGTAGGTCTCGCTGTGGCCGACGTAGCATCCGCTCATCGTGCCGAGCCAGAACCGCTGGGCCATCGTCCGGGCGTCGAGGTTGCCCCACCCGTGTGGGATGTCTCCTTCGTAACGGCACTCATCGTAAATGATGGGCTTGCGATACTGCTCCCGAAAGCGGATTCCGGCGTTCATCTCAGACGTCTGCAGGCTGGCATGCGTGACCCAAGGCTCGGTGTGGTCATACCATTTGCGACCGTTGTGGATGCCGCGCAGACGCTGGTGCGGATCCTCATCACGGAGGATCGCGAAGAAGCGATTCCAGTCATCCCCTTGCTTGTTGCCGCGTTGCCCCGTCTTTTGGTTGGTCATGAAATCGAATTCATTTGCCAACGACCACCACACATTGCGAAAGGCACCGAGCCGTGCGATGCAATACCGCAGATAGCGGTCGTCTTCGGCGTCGTTCATCGCGACAAACCCCCAACGGTCGTAGGGGTGCCAGAGAATGATGTCTGCCTCGATGCCGAGCCTCTGCAAATCCAGGACGCGTTGCTCGAATGCCAGCCAGAACGCCGGATCTGGCCGACTGAAGTCGAACGTGCCATCGGCGGTTCGTGCAAACGCGTAGCAGGCTGGATCGTTCGTGTTGTAGGTGTAGCTTTTGGGGAAAATGCAGAACCGCAGCTTGTTGAATGGCGACGCGGCCAGCGTCTTGAGCGTCTGCTCCTGCAGGTCCTGAGGCTGATGAGTCCAGGCGTAACACGTCGTACCAAACTGATGAAAGGGCGTGCCGTCGGCGTATCGGAGATAGAAGGTGTCGAACACCTCCACCGGTCCGTGGTTCCGGCCGGTGGGTGCCGTGGCCGTGAAGCTCCCCACCTGACCGTGCAGGGCAGGCGTCGCGCTGCGGGTCTCATAGGCCCACACGCCGATGGTCGGAGGGCTAAACCGCAGCTTGTAGCTGCCGCCTCCATCCCAGAACCCGGGCACTGTGATGACGTGATTGCCTTGGCGGAAGGTCCCAGACCACTTCACGTCGAGGTAGGGATTGCCTTCCGCCGGCCCGTGGACGGAGAGTTCGAAGACGCCCCAGCGTTCGACGCCTGCCGCAGGCAGGCCTGCCCCGGCACATGAGATCGCCAGCAGAGAGGCCACGATGGTCCACGACACGGGCTTGCTCATCAGCGTCGCTCCAATCTGTCTCCGCACCGACGCTCCAGTTGCGTCTAAGTGATCTATCACTGTACTCGACGGAGTCGGGACGCGTCGGCACCGTGCTGTGAGCACCGCAACCAGCCTCCTGTTGAGTGAGTTCGGTGTAGGTCTGCGTTGACCGTGAAAAACCGCTCGTGTAGAGGTGGTTTCGCGGGCTGTTTTGTGGCTGCCAAACAGCCAGCGGTGCCGAGCAACGGCCAGGGCCACACGCCATCGACCGCTCGTCACCCGTCAAATGCCTGAGGAAGTGTTGTTGGCCGTCCTATCCTTTTTCTGACCAATCGACGGTTGCCGAAGCGGGGTTGGCCACTTTATCCTTCGAATGAAACACGCCTATAGCGGTGGCCTCACGCGGGGAGCGCCGACTCCACGCATCGACTCGCTTGCCAAGCAAGGCATGCGTTTTCTGAACTTCAATATGGAAACGCAGTGCACGCCAAGCCGGTCGAGCCTGATGGCCGGTCGCTGGGCGATTCGCTGCGGCACTCACTCGGTGCCATTTGGGGGCGTTGCCGACGGCTTGACGCAGCGGAGTGACCATCGGTGAAGCGATGTCCGACGCCGGATATGCGACCGGCTACTTCGGCAAGTGGCATCTCGGCAGCCACGACGGGCGCCTGCCCATAGATCAGGGGTTTGACGAATGGTTCGGCATTCCCTGGACGACCGACGAGGCGCTCTGGCCGTCTTCGCAGCGATGGATGCCAACGTCGGACAGATCATCGACGCGGTGGACCAGGCTGGCGTCCGCGACAATACGATCGTCATCTTTACGAGCGATAATGGCCCTGAATATATCCGCCCCTGGGACGGGTGGGCTGGTCCATGGCGCGGTCAGTACTTCACCGCACTGGAGGGGGGCATTCGTGTGCCGTTCATGATTCGCTGGCCCGGGCGGATTACGGCCGGTCGCGAGAGCAACGAGATCGTTCACGGTGTGGACATGTTCGCCACGCTGGCCCGATTCGCCGGCGCGAAGGTCCCCGCCGACAGGCCAATCGACAGCATCGACCAGTCAGACTTCTTCCTCGGCAAGAGCGAGAAGTCGGCGCGGGAAGGCTTCCCGATCTGGTGCGCCGACCGACTCATGGCGGCCAAGCGGCGGAACTGGAAACTGCACTTCCAACGGCAGGACACGATGTTCGATCCGCCGGTCAAGAATCCGGTGCCGATGATCCACAACCTCTACACCGATCCGCGCGAGGAGAAGGCGACGCCCGACTCCTGGGTCGTCGGCCCGGTGCTGAAGATCGTGGACGATTTCGAGCGGAGCGTGAAGCAACACCCGCTCATTCCGATGGGCACACCGGATCCGTATCTCCCGGGCACCACCGCCCCGTGACGCGTGGCGCGAGCCCGGATGGGTGGCTTCCGGGGCTTTGCTCGCCGGAGCCCAGTTCTTTCCATCGGCCACCGGTCAGAACAGCAGTTCTATGCGGAATCCTGGGATGATGACCGTGTCGAACTGCTGGGTGCTGGGGGTGGCGATCTGCAGATCGGTGGTGATGCGGCTGGAGGGGCTGATCGCGTAGTTATAGAAGAGTTCCACGCCGGATTCGTTTTGCTGAGGCAGGATGGGGGCTGCGAGTTGCTTGTATTCGTCGCTCAGGCCCACGTAAAAAAAGCCAAGGCCCATGCTGTCAAGCCGACGCCCCCGCATGCCACGGACCGCTACGCCCACGTTGGTCGTGTAGAGGATGGGGTTGGGATTGCCATCTGACAAGCCAAACTGCCCGAAAATGCCCCAGTTGCGCATGCCGTCGCTCTCGTCCACCCACAGGGATTGGTAGAGATTGGAGTACACGCACCACGAGCCTGTCTCCAGCGGGGTGTTGGCGTCGTCCAGCAGCAGGGGCGGGGGGATGGCAAGGTAGGCGGCCGGATCGAACGAGCGGTACTTCCTGTTGCTGTACGTGCCGCCGATGTTGACGATACCCGGCTTGCCGAGCAGGTTCGTGCGCCAGACGAAGTCCGGCACGATCGTTATGCCATCCGCGAACAGATCCTGCAATCCCGTGGCGGCGCGTTCCTGCGGGTCGAACACGGTGAGAGAGAAGACCGGTGCGCCATCCATGAGGATGACACCGCCGGCGCCTGCTCCCGCGTAAGGAACGGTGCGGGCGACGATCGGGTTGAAGACCAGCGATGTGTTCATGAACCCGCTGAGCCCCGGGCGTTCCATCGGGTTGGGATTGAACATGCCATAGCGAAGCGGGTACTCATCGAGTGTGTTCAGCTTGCCCATGAACAAGGCAAAGTCTTCGCTGAGGGCTTGGACGAGCTTGAGCCCTGTGATGGCAGTGATGTTGCTGTCCGGCTCCGGGAACATCATCACGATGTTGCTGGGCGTCAACAGGCCGTCGATGTTGTTCACCGAGGTGCCGAACCGGGTTTCGGCGTGCATGTTGACGAAGAAGCCCTGCTGGAGCCCCAGCTTTCCGCCGTCTACGTTGCCTAGATAATCAACCTTGCCACCATATTCCCAGGCCTGCTCGCGGCCACCCGAGGCGACACCTTGGTAGAACTGTGTGGCCAACACGTCGAGGCTGAGTCCGCGTTCGGCCAGGTCGGTGCGGGCACCGCGCCAGTCGCCCGAAATGTATTGCCGCGTCTGGAGGTCGCCGCTGAAGGGATTCTCCTCGGCGGACAAGGGAGAGGTTTCCAGAGGTCGTTCCAAGCCGGCCGCGTTGGTAGGAGTTGCCCCGAGCGCCGTTGCGACTGGCGCCGCCTCAGGGGCGGCCGGGATACCGATTGAAGGCTCGGCCTGGGTGGACAGTCCCAGCTGCGGCTCACCAGATTGTGACGCCGCCACTGCGAGGATCAGCAGAGCTATGAGAGACGACAACATGCCAAACCGATTCGCGGGCTGATACCTCGAGCATCTGTCGGAACGAGTGGAATGATCGTCCGTTTCCGACCGGCGATTTCGACAATTTCAACGTCTGGGGCTGCGTCCGCGGACAAGAGGGGTAATTCGCGACGACCCCCGAGGAAACCAGCAAGACTGGGAAGGCTGGGATGAGGATGGGTGGACCAATGGCACTTCGGCAAACGTCGGCCGAGTGGGGTGGATCACGAGGAGCAGCAGCTGGGGCTGGTCTGGCTCGATGCGGCCCTCGCTTGGCGGTGGCAAAGAGCTTCCTGTCCACGCTCAACGCCAGATTTTTCTCGTCGGCGCAGTTCGGCCTCGAAACCGCTCTTCTCGCGGGCCGTCCGCACCGTGGCATGGGATCCCGTCACAGGCTGTGAATATTGATCACGGGCAGCTCGTCTATCCGTCGGTTGAAAGACGTTGCGGTCGAAAGTGGAACTGGACGAGCTCGGCCCAGTCGGCGGACGGTTCTCGGGCCGGCGAGACTGGCGGAGGCTCGAGCCGTTTGCCGAGGTGCGTGAGGATCTTCCGGATCGGCCCCGGTTCCGGCGAGCTTGCCGACCTGTATGCGGCGATCATCGACGAATCCGTGTCGGAATTCCGCCGCCTCAATCGTGCCATCGCCAAGCGGCTGCGGTGAGCCGGGAATCGGGCGGCTTGCGGCATCTCATCGGCCGGAGCTTCTCGACCAAAACGCCACTCGACCAGTCACTTGACGCGAGCAGGATCGACTACTACGATGCGTAGTAGTCAAGGCGGTGGGTTCGGCAAACTCGCACAAGAGGTGCTGCGATGGCTCCGGGATCGCTCGATACGCTCGGCGCGCTCCAGCGGTCCGTGCTCGAGGTGCTCTGGGAACTCGGGGAGGGCACCGTCGCCGATGTCCGCTCCGGACTCGGTCGCCGCAAGCAGCCGGCCTACACCACCGTGCTGTCGGTGATGCAGAAGCTCGAAAAGGCCGGCTGGCTCGGCCATCGGGAGGCGGGCCGGGCCTATGTCTACTTCCCCACCTGCTCGCGTGACGAGGCCGGACGCGGCAGCCTCCGCGGCCTTGTCGATCGCGTCTTCGGCGGCGATCCCCTTGCCGCGTTTCAGCATCTCTTGGACGACCGGCGAATCAGCGTTGAGAAACTGGCCGAACTGGGAGCGTTGATCGCGAAGAAACGTAAGGAGCGGACGTGATGCTTGGGCTATTCTTCGATTCAGCGGCCTTGGCCGGCGGTCTGTGGGTCGTGGCATGGCAGTCGAGTTTCTGGCTTGCGGCAGGACTCATCGCGAGCCGCATCTGGCGACGCCGCCCGGCGCGGGCCCATCTGGCGGTCACGGTCGCACTGGCGGCCGCGGTGGCGACGCCGCTGCTCACGCTGGCCGCCGGATCGCTCCAGCTGGGGCTCCTTCCGCCGCGGGAAGTCGGCGCGATGCCAGCGAGCCTTGAATCGACGGCGATCCGCTTCGGGCCCGACGGCGATCGCCCCGAATCGCGGCCAGCGGTCAGCAACGATGCCGACGGGCTCATGGCCGAGAGGGCTGGTGCAGTCCGCACCGCGGCCGGTCCGAGGCCGCGGACCGGAATCGGAGACGCGGCGTCCTGGACAGGGCCGACGATCGCCGGACTTCTGCCAGTGGTTTTTCTGTTGACCGGGCTCACCGGAGCGTTCGCTGGAGCGGCTCGCATGCTGCACAGCCTCGTTGGAGGGATGCAGCTCGTGCGCCGAGCGTCGCCTGTTCACGATGGGGCACTCCAGGCGTCGCTCGCGCACGCGGCGCGGCGGTTCGGGATTCCGCCGCCGCGTCTGGCCCGTTCGCCCGGGTGTCGCTGCCCGATGATCTGGTGCTGGGGCCGCCCGGTGGTGCTCGTGCCAGAAGATACCGGCCCGGATGCTTCGCTCGCCTGGGAAGCGGTGTTCTCCCACGAACTGGCCCACCTGGTGCGACGCGATCACCTAGCCGACCTGACCGGAGACCTGGCGGCCACGGTGCTCTGGTGGAACCCGCTCGCCTGGTTTGGTCGCAGGCAGATGCGCACTCTGGCGGAGGAGGCCTGCGACGATTGGGCCCTGAATGCGGGCGGCGATCCGCTGGACTACGCCAATTCACTCCTGGCGTTCGTGCCCCAACCGCCCGCGGCCATGTTCGCCGCGGTCACGCTCCGGTCGTCGCTCGCCGTGAGGGTGACACGCATCCTGACCGACCGAGCGGTGCGGCCCGAGCTCGGGCGGCGATTCGGGTTTGCCGTGGTGGCCGGAGCCATGCTCGTGGCCTGTGGTGCAGCGGTCGCACAGCGAAACGAGGCCGCGAACGAGACGCCGGCCACCCCATCCGAGCCGGATGCGTTTGCTGGTGCCGAGGCCGCTGAGACGGCGTTGCTCGAGGGAGTCGTCGTCGACGGAGCGGGCAGGCCGGTTCCGCGAGCGGTCGTGCGGGTGGAGAGTTCTCTCTATGTGGGTGAAGATGCCATGAAGCCGATGACGGTCGCTGCCGATGACGCAGGCGTGTTCTCGCTTGACACGGGCGTTCCGACGACGAGCCCACCGGGTGCGATTCGAAGCCTGCGGGTCTCGGCCACGTCACCCGATCAATCACTGATCGGTTCGTACCGGGTCCCTGAGGGCGACTCGGCTCCCGAATCAGACGTCATCAGGATCGTGGCGGAGCCCGCGCGGCTGGCCCGGGTGCTCGTGGTGGATGGTGAAGGCCGCCCTATCGAAGGAGCCGCAGTCGCGTTTCAGCTGAGGTGGCCGCTGAATTTCGGCCCCGTGCTCACGGCAGCCGACGGCCAGGCCAGCGTAGCCTTGCCGCAGTCAGAGACCGTCGAGGCGGTCGTCGCGTGGAAGGATCATCAGGGCCTCGATTACAAGCTCTACACGCTCCCGCGGGACCAGGCCGGTGACCGATTGACGAAGCCGGCCAGGTTTCCCGACGAGCCCGGCGAAACCCTGGTGCTCGACGGCGCCTCGCCCTTCAGCGTTCAGATCAGGGATTTCAAGGGTGAGCCGATCGCGACCGCCCGGTCCAATGTCTGGCTGGTCAAGAAGCCGGGTCGCGATGACCAGCTGAATCTGAGCCTGCTGCCTGCGATGGATCAGAGGAGCGACGAGCACGGGCTCGTTACCTTTGCCTGGTTTCCCGCGTGGCAGACGACTGTGACCACCGTCTGGTCGGGGGCGGAGGGATTCGTCGAGCGGCGGACGGAATACGAGCCGGGCCGCGACGCACACACGCTCGCCGTCCAGCTCGAGCGTTTTGTGACGCTTCGCGGCAGCGTCCGGTTTGCCGATGGCCGCCCGGCTGCCGGCATCAACGTGGTCGCGCACGGGGCCGGCCACTCGATGGACGACTTTCACCGCGGGGTTCAGACGGATGGGGCGGGCCGCTACGAGCTGCCGGTGGCGCCCCTCCAGGTGTACATGCTGACGATCGCCGACAAACAATGGTCGGCACCGTCGGCATCCGGCTTTGTCGTCCTGCCCGAGATGGCCGTCGAGGATCACGACTTCACGCTCCGTCCCGCGACGCGGGTGCACGGGCGGCTGCTGAACAAAGCGACGTCGGAGCCGGTGGCCGGGCAGTACGTCTATTTCACCCAGCTGGGCACGCCGCTGCACGAGCTCGGCGCAGCCCTCCTTCCCAATCCCGAGGGATCGAAGATCTGGGTCTGCCCGAGGTATCAGCAGACCATCACGACCGGCGTCGATGGCGAATTCGAATTCATGGCTGGCGAGGGCACCTACGAGCTGTTCATCCCGATGGTGCCGGGCAAGAACGTGACCGTCGGCGGCGAGTCCGAGATCGGCATCGATCTCGAGATCCCGGTCAAGGACCGAAAGACGCTGATGGGGACAGTGGTGCGGGGTGACACCCGGGAACCGGTGGCGGCTGCCCGCGTGACGTTCCTCGGGCAGAGCGCCCTGTCAATTGACACGGCGAAGGCCGCGACGGCGGAAGATGGCCGATTCGAGGTCGAGGTGGTCTCTGAACCGGCGCTCGTGCATGTCTCGAGTGGCGACGACACCGCGGGCGGCATCGTTGCAGTGGAGGCGGCAGAGACTTCGCTGACGGTGCCCCTGAGCCCGCTGGGGAGCGCACGCGGTCGGCTGCTGAAGGAGGACGGATCGCAGGCGGCGGCCGGAGTAAAACTGCGCTACGGTGTTCCTATCTCCCTTGGCGATCCCGGGTTTTCGACGACCTGCTTCGGCGGCGAGGTCACGACAGATGTGAAAGGGGAATTCACGCTCCCGAAGCTCGTGCCCGGCTGGAACTACGACTGCACGACCGAGGATGTCAGAAACGGCGCGATTCTCACCGTGGCGAACGCCACCGTCGAGCCGGGCGAGGCGAAACAGCTGGGCGATGTGAGGATTCCGTCGGGCGAGGTGAGGGTTCCAACAACCCCGATGCGATAGATCCCATTTCTAATTGCTGGAGCGACGACTTGGGACACTGGGCGAGGGTAGGCGAGGGGGTCGGCGAACGCTCGCGGAGCAAGTGGGGCGTATCCTCGCCCGCGACGCGACTTGTGCCGCCTCCGAGCCGGCAGCCCAAGGAACCCGGATGGGCTCTGGCCACCGTAGCTTCTGTCAGGCGTTCGACGAGCGTGTAGACTCGCCGAGCGAAGGGGCGGGAAGGCGAAAGGAGCGGGCCATGCGGGAGCGGGCACATGTGCGGCCAGGGGTGTCGCTCGTAGAACTGCTCGTCTGCCTGGCGATCATCGCCACGCTCCTGACCCTGCTCATGCCCGCGATCCAGTCGGTGCGGGCGGGGATGGCGCGGTCGAAGTGTGCCGACCACAAGCGGCAGTTGGGCCTGGCCCTCCGCATGTACATGGAGGCCGCTCGCGGACTGCCGCCGGCCCCGAATCCTCCCTATCCGGGCGGCTGGGCCCGGGAGGTGCTGCCTTTCATGGAGGAGAAGCCCCTCTTCGACGCCCTCGACCTGCGGCAGCCGCTGGCCGCACCGGCGAATGCCGCTGCCGCCCGCACCCGTCCGCCCCTGATGCAGTGCACCTTCGCGGCCTGGCGGGAGAGCACGATCGCCGGCGTCGCCCCAAGCGATTTTCTGCTCGTGGTCTGGCCGCTCGAGCCCGATAGCCCAGCCGCCCGTCGGCATGGCCCACGGAGCACGAAGGACTTCGGGTTTTATTTCTATCACGCGGCAGAGGACATCGACCTGCCCTGGGCCGGATCAGCCGAAGTCGACCGCAGCCTTTTGCACCAGCGGATGACCATGGGCAACTGGACCGTCTGGCATCCGCCGGTGCCGAAGACCGGCCTCGGCTCGATCACCGACGACGGCCTGTGAACAAGCGAGACCGCCCGTCCCGTCACAAGAATCCCTGATGAGCCAAAAACCGATTGCACTCTGAGGTATGAGTCGGATTGCGGTCGAATATCCAGACGCTTACGCCCGCCAGTCCGAGCAGGAACGCCGGCAAGCCCTGCGTTGCATGAGCGTAAAAGATTCGATCGCGATCGGGGGGGCCCTCCTGACCTCCGACCTGATGCGGCTGGCCGAGTTCCTTGACGACGATGAGCCGCTCAGCCTCGCGATCGCCCTGCGACTCGGGTCGAAGCCCGTCGAACGACTGCCCGGCCAATGGCACGTCGGCAACCGTTTCCGCGCTGATGAGCGGCTCGTGAGCTGCGTGCCCCGTCTCCTGGGCCCGAACAGGCGGCGCCCGGAACGCTTGTTGCTCTCCTTGAGTGGACTTTTTTGGGCGTCGGCGCAGCCGTTCTCCGAGTCCGGCCGCCTGGTGGCTTGCGTCGATGCTTTGTGTCAGGCACGGCTCAGAGGCTGTCGCTCGTGCCGTGACCGCCCGCCTGAGCCTGTGATTGGGGGCAAACACGCCGTGATACCGATGCCGGTGCCTCCGCGGCGGCGGGACAAGATCCGAGAGCCGGTCGAGGAACTCGAACGGTGAGAGCTCGACGACGCCGTCAACGCTCGCCCGCGTGGACTCCCGCCCGCGCCCCGGGCCGACCCAGTTGGCCGCCTTGTGTCGAGGTAGCACGTAGCGGACGCGACTGATACGGCCGTCTGAGCCACGCGTCACGGAGCAACCAGAGGCGACGCCCTTCGGGACGGCCCCCGCATCACCCGAGCAGTGTGTCGTAGTCGGCGTGGGTGCCGATCCAACTCCACACGATCCGGTCTCCGTGAAAAGTGCCGACAGCGCGATGATGGATACCGACGCGGACAGACCAGAGATCAGCCCCCACCTTCTTGAAGTGCAGCGAGGGATGAAACGCATCCTGTTGCCAGAGCCGATAGGCCTGCGTCGCGGCCTTGCGAACGTCCCGTGGCAGCTGGCGGTATGCCCGCCAAAACTCCCGGCTCGCGACGCTCGGAATCCTCACGACCGACCCTCAACGCGCTCAGCTTCTTCGAGAATAGTTTCAAGCGGAACAGCTAGGCCAGCCTCGATCTCGGCCTTGGAGTTCGCGATGAGCCCATCGAGCCGTCCGGCGGCAAGGTCTGCCGCGATCTGGCGATCCCAGCCATCATCGGCTGAAGGGCGAAGCATGGACATCAACTCGCAGTATTCCCGCGGCGAGAGTCGGTCGATCGCGGCCTTGATTTCGACGAGCGATGTCATGTTGGAAATCGTAAACCCGCTGCCGGCCGCGGACAAGGGAAAGGACAGCTTGGCCGATAAAGCAACACCGCTGCTGTACATCGCGGTCTTCAGAGGTGGGTCATCTGGCTTCCATGGTCAGGTAGGCACGTTCGGTCTCTCAGCCGTCGCTGATCTCGGAGAGGACGGCGGAGGCAAGTCTCACGAGTGACGCTTAAGAATAGCCCGGTCAATGGCACTTCGGCAAACGTCGGCCGAGTGGGGTGGATCACGAGGAGCAGCAGCTGGGGCTGGTCTGGCTCGATGCGGCCCTCGCTTGGCGGTGGCAAAGAGCTTCCTGTCCACGCTCAACGCCAGATTTTTCTCGTCGGCGCAGTTCGGCCTCGAAACCGCTCTTCTCGCGGGCCGTCCGCACCGTGGCATGGGATCCCGTCACAGGCTGTGGATGTCGATTTCGGGCAGCTCGTCTATCAATCGGTTGGAAGAACGCCCGGTCGAAAGTGGGCTTGCACAACCTCGCCCCAGTCGGTGGGCCTGAGTTTGCGATTGGGCGCAAACACGCCGTGATACCGATGCCGGTGCCTCCGCGGCGGCGGGACAAGATCCGAGAGCCGGTCGAGGAACTCGAACGGTGAGAGCTCGACGACGCCGTCAACGCTCGCCCGCGTGGACTCCCGCCCGCGCCCCGGGCCGACCCAGTTGGCCGCCTTGTGTCGAGGTAGCACGTAGCGGACGCGACTGATGCGGCCGTCTGAGCCACGCGTCACGGACAACCGCTTGATCTCATCAAGAAAGATCTTCGTGAGAGCAGCAACAGTCGCAGGCCGATCAGCGCGGACGCCTCGCAACCGCTTCGGCACGGAGATCAAAGAAGGCCGACCGCAGGAATGCCCAGTGGAAACTAGGTGCGAAAGGCCTACGCGGTCAGGCAGTTTGTGCCGACTGGCGGGACAACTCTCAAAAACAAAGATGAGGGCAATGGCGAACGCCCCCCATGGCTGCGCAACGAATCACACTCGCCTTTTCGATCCTGACGATGAACGAGTACGTCTCGATGGGGTAACTCGGCAGGGAGGCTCGGTGATGCGTAGGCTGCTCTTGGCTGCTGCGGTGTTGGGTGCCTCCGTCGCCAGGGCCAACGCAGACAACGGCGGTAGCCAAAGCATCGTTGAGCACAGTCCGCCGATTGAACTTCGGCAGCCGCGTGACGATGCGGTGTTCAATGACCTGCTTGAGCCGGTTGGTTTCTACCGTGGCGGGAGCACGGCCCGACGGCTGTACATCGCAGGCATTGTCGGTGGCTCCTTCGCCACGCTCGGCACACCCCTCGGGCCGAACGGCAACGGTGCCGGTGATCCTTCGCCCAGCCCCGCCGCCAGTCAATCGCTTTTCACTGCGGGCGGCGCCATCGGCCTTGCCTTCGAAGCACTCGACCGGGATTGGCGGGTGGAGTTCGAAGGCCGTGGCCGGAACAACCTCGTCAGCAACCGCACGAGTACGTTTGACTCAGTCGTGGGCCCGGAAACGTATCTCTTTACGACAACAGCGAAAAACGGCTGGTCGACGATGGTCAACCTTTGGCGGGACTACGAACTCACCGATAGGTGGACCATGTACGTCGGCGGAGGCATTGGGGCTGGTGGATACCGGTTCTCGTACCAAAAATTCAATCCGGCAGACAACTATCAGATTGAGACGTCGCCGCACGTGAGTGCTTTCGCATGGCAGGCGGGTGGTGGCACTGCCTATGCGATCACCGAGCGCATCACCCTCGACATCGGATACCGCTTCTTTCAGATCGCTAATAGCACTTCGACCGCAGTGATCTCCAATGTTCCCGGGCCGCCTATAGGAAGCGAGGTCGTTGGGTCCGCATTGAGTGCCAGCGAACTGTTCTTCGCGTTTCGCATCTACGAGCCGTTCCGAAACTGGCGGTAGTTTGTCAGCCACTCCCGCTCCGTGCCGTGACGGCGGACCTGAGCTTGTGATTCGGGGCGAACACGCCGTGGTAGCGATGCCGGAGTTGCAAAAAGGGGACGCAGCTCTTTTCTGAGTCGGGAAAAGAGCTGCGTCCCCTTTTTGACACCCGGCCGAGTTCTGTCCCAGCAGCGGCCACTGGCCGCCGCTTTATTCGGGCATCAATCCGCGCGGTACCGCACCAGCGTCGCCCACACCTGGTCGCGCAAATCGCGCACCGATTCGTTGCTGCTGACGTACCCGTTGGCCAGCAGCGAGAACGCCAGCCGCCGGCCGTCCAGGGTGTCGATGTACCCCGAAATCGTCGACACCCCGCCCATGCCGCCGGGCTTGGCAAAGACGCGCTGATCGTCGAACTCCGGCAGCGGGATGTGGTTCCAGCTTCCGTCTTTTGGCAGCGCCACCTCGTAGGTCGGCAGGCCGGCGAAGAACACGCCGAAGTGTTTGTGGTCGTCCATGAAGTCCAGCAGCTGGATCGACGAGTTGGCCGAGATCAGGTTGTAGCGAGACAGGCCTGATCCATCGACGAGTCGGAACGAGCCTTGTGTGACGCCGGCGACATTGACCAGCCAATCCGAAATCACTTTCGCGCCCGCGGGCCAGGAGATTTGCCCATCGGGCGCGAACCGCTCGGAGAGCGTCAGCAGCAGCATCTCGCCGACGGCGTTTTCGCTGACGCGTAGGAAGTGTTGCACGGCTTCGGAGAGCGGTTTGCCTTGCTGTTGGACCTGTCCACTGGCTTCGCGCTCGGCGGCAAAGTCGCCGGCGCGCTGGCCGCGGGTCGATTCGGAAAACACGGAGATCATGTCGGGGTTGATGGCCATTTCCTGCCCGTGACCTTCAAGCATCTTGGCCAGCACCGAAGCGATCCACTTGGCGGGGTCGTGCACGCCGAGGCGCTCGACGACCACGGGCGCATCGTCGGGCTTCATGTTGCCACGCACCTGCCAGTCGTCGGTGAAGGGCAGGCGGGTGACGGTGATGTCCGAGCCGGCTTTCGGACCGACCCAGCCGTTGACCGTTGCTTCCGCGAGCTCGCCGAAGCTGTGCGCCGGGTAGTCTGAGGGGATGACGTTCTCGACCAGCACGCGACGCGGCCAGTCGTCGCCGACCACATGCTCGGAGATCGTCTGGCTCGGCGGGCGACCGGGACGTTCACCCTCGGGGCTGACGCGCACATCAGCGACATTGAAGTTGAGCATCCCGCCGCGGATGGACATGTTGTAGTAATCTGGATCGTCGTCCCACATCCAGCCCGGACCTTTGAGCGGAATCGACGCCCACGGCCGGGGCGTGTTGAGGCTGACGTTGACGATCGGCCCGGGCAGCGTCACGTTCTCGACAAACGACGCGACCAGCGCTTCGAGCTGCGCGGTGTCGAACATCGGGTCACCGGTGACTTCGAGATAGACCGTCGTGGGCGGCGGGCGGTCGTCGAGTGCGTCGAGGGCGACCGCCTTGAGCGCCGTCGTCCACGTGTGCTCGGGCCCGAGCAGGTCGATCGCGGCGGCGGCGGTGTAGATCTTCAAGTTGCTCGCGGGGATCAGGAGCTTGCCGCCGCCACGGTCGAAGAGGGTTTCGCCGGTTTCGAGGTCACGGATGACGAGCGTCACGTTGGTTCGCTGCGAGGTGTCGTGGGTGTCGAGCAGTTGCGCGAGCGCATCGGCGAGCGCATCGGCGCTCAGCGGCGCGAACGACGCTGCCTGCGAGCCGTGGACGGTGTCCACGGCCGTCCCACCTTCGGTGAACGTGGACTTCGGGGTAGTTGGGGTTTTAGCGCAGGCGGTGAGGGACAGGGCGAGCAGCAGCGTGGCGGTCCTGATCATGCCGCGATCTTACCGGCTGTGTGGCCCGTGGCCGCATTTATCAAGCGGTGGCCGGTGGCCGCCGCTGGATGGAGCGTCACGTCGCGTCGTCGAGGTCGAGTTCTTCGCCCAGCTGGAAGTTGGTGTTGACGCAGTCTTCACGCTGGCTCTGCCACGTTTCGACGCGGGGCAGGTCGTAGGAAAGCCGGTCGATCAGAGCGTTCCTCGCCTGGTTGGTGGCGGCGGCTTCGGGGTCCTGGGGCGCGTTGGCGGCGTTGGCAGCACCGCCGCGCGGTTGGCGCGGAGATTGTCGTCGCGCTGGGCACGGAGGATATTGGCGATGGCGGACCGGCCGGACTGCTCGGCCTTCTGGATCAGGTCGTCCTCGGGGGTTTTGGGCCTCTCCATCCAGTCGGGACGCGTCGGGCCGGCGAGGGGATCGCGGGGCTGCCGGCCAGGCGGGTCGCCTTCGACCTGGGCTTGTGCGTCGCGGTTGCCGTGCCCGAGCCATCGACGCGGGTGATGGCAGCGGGTGGGCTTGCCTGTGCGGGGTGGGGAGCGTGGCGGCGTCGCAAGCAGGCCTGAGGCTCACAGGCCAGCCATTGTGAATTCAAACGCGAGGGGAGCAGGTCGCCATCACGGGCCTGCTCCCCTCAAGGATAGCCCTACCCTCGCGACGGCAGACCTCAATAAGGTGCCGATCCTCCGCCGCGGTCAGTGATTGGGCAGGCACCGTACACACATCGGGGCCCGCAGCTGCCAAGAGCCGCTGCACCGCGCGGGGTCGATCCAGATGCGTTCAAGCAATTGTGCGTGAGTGAACTCCATGAGAGTGACGTATCCTAGATCCCCGGGGCTCACCCAGCATCAGGCGAATACCTGATTGGGCCGGCCTTAGTCCCCGGCGGCGGTCAGCCGCTCGGGTGCGTCATGATGGATGCATGCTGAAGGCTGTCGGCTGATCCGAGGCGCGAATATGGAGGACTACCCCGGCGTCGGGCCTTTGATGACGGTTTTGCTGAATTACAAACCGGTTCGCATCAGCCTGCCGGGCTCAGAACTTGGCATACCCCTTGGATTGGCCCTTGCCGGCCTTCTTGTGGCCGTGGCCCGCCTGGTAGCCCCTGCGGTTGTGGTCGTTGTCGTGTAGGGTCAGCAGATCCTCGATGCCAATGGTTCCCGGGTCGATCCCATGGGCGGCACGGAGGTGGCCTTGAATCTCGTCAAGGCTGGGGGTCCAGTCGCCGTTCACGTTCCATCTCGGTCCGGCGACTCGGGAGACGGTTCTAACTGCCTCGTGGGCGGCCAGAGCGACTGAAGACACGAGAGACGTCTTCAGGCAAGCGAGAAAACAGATACAGGCGGAGCGTCGATTCATCATGTTATTCCTCAATGTCGATCCGCCTGTGCAAAAATAGCACCTAAAATCGGTTCCGGCCGGACGGGGTCGTGCACCGGAAAAGCATCCTGGCTGATTCGGGGGATGACCCGAGGAAGCCTTTCTGCCGCCAATCGAGGGGAGATGAGTTCCGGCTGGTCCGGCGCCGGCATGATGGCCAACCGGGCGACACGAATCACTCCTCCAGTAGCCATTCCCGCGCTCGCTCGACGAATAGCAGGTCGTGGGCCGATGCCCGCAGTTCCAGCCGGCGTTCGGCCTCGGCTTCCTTGGGGTCGTCGTAGTCCGCGTCATCAAATCGCTCGGTCTGGCGGGCGATGTCTAGGTAGGCCGCAAGTTGCCAACGCTCGAAGATGTCTCTGATCTCCGCCACAAATGCTGGGATCTCCTCCCGGAATGCCTCGTCGGTTTCGGCCGCACTGAGAAAAGTTGACGAACTTTTCGCCGACGAGGTAGGTGATCGCCCTGTCGTTTCCAAACCCCACTTGGATTTCTCTGGCTGCGGCACACTGCTCGGGCCAGGTACTGGTGCGGTTTCATGGGGCGATCGACTCTGCGATGAGGGACCGAAAGGTATCCCGCGGCTTGGCGGACCGCGCGGCCGGTCTGACGCGAGTGCCGAGAGAAGAAGCTCGTTGAGCCGAAACCCCAGGTCGAACGGGGATGTCTCCGCGTCGGCGAGAAGCACCTTCGCGTCGGCGATCAACTCGTTCATCGAGCCGGTCACCGAGCGACTATGGGCGGAGGCAAACTGCATGGTCCCGCGGTCCGGGCGGCATCGCCCCATGCGGCGGCGATGGCGACCACGAAGCCGCAGGCCAAAAGCATAAAAGTCTTGTCCGAAAGCGTCACGGCCCATGTTGTGCAAAAGCGGACAAAATCAGTGGTGGCCGGCCACCGGCGCGACGGCCTCGGCCACCGTCCTCGCGGCTGGCATTGACGGCCCGACGCGGCGGACCGTATCCCTACCGTCAACACGGGGAGAAACCCCTTCGATTCGACACAGGAGACAACGCGATGCGTGCAGGGATGACTGGCGGTGGGATGCGGATGGGGCTGATGGGGATGGCGTGCGGCCTGGTGGCCGTGGTGACCGTGGCGGAGGCCGGCCCGCCGGCGCGGAGCGCCAATCCGGGCAACGTGGCGATCTTCCCCGCCCGGGGCCAGACGCCCGATCAGCAACGGCAGGACGAGTCGGCCGCCTACGACTGGGCCACGCAGCAGACCGGCTGGGACCCGTACCAGGCGCAGGCGCTCCTCGGGCAGCAAGAGCAGGCCGCAACGGCGGCCGCGAACGCCGCCCGCGGCGGGGCGATCAAGGGCGGTGCGGGGGGCGCGGCCCTGGGGGCGGCGATCGGCGCCATCGCCGGCGACGCTGGCAAGGGGGCGGCGATCGGCGCAACGGGCGTAGGGCTGACCGGAGGCATGCGTTCGCGACGGGCCATCAAGACGGCCGGCGGCAACGCCTCCGCGGCCGTGGGGGCCTACCAGCAGCAGTTCGCCGTCTGGAATCGGAACTTCATGGCGGCGCTCGAGGCGAAGGGCTACACCGTGCGCTGATGGCTGGGAACCGAGCCTGCGATCCGAACTCACACATCCACAACAGGGAGATTTTTTCATGACGATCCGTTCATTGGTGCTGGTGTCGATGATCCTGGCCGGCGGACTCGCCGGCGCGGAACCGGCCGCTGTCGGGGAGAACTGGCTCTGCTCAGTGGCCTCGGCCGTCGCCGTCGATGAGGACGGCACCGTGGGCCCGCCCGACACTGGCGAGCGGGAGCGGCCTACGTTTTTCCGGCTCGACGCCGACAAGAAGGAACTCACGCTCCTAGCGCCGGCGTCGCGCCGCGGCGAGGTCACGAAACTTGAGCACGTGCACGAGGCCGAGGGGCACAAGGTGTTTTCCGGGGTCGAGAGCGGCCGTGGCCTGAACGTCGTGATCACCGACGAGGGTCGCATGACGTTGTCGGTCGTCGGGGACGGTGTGGTCTGGTCGGTCTTCGGCCACGCCCTGCGCGAAAACGACTCGAAGTAGTCCTCCCGCCGTCGGGCCTGCGGCCATCGGCCGCTTGGGCAGGCGATGTTCAACAGCCAGGCATGGCCGATAGATTCGGCCATGCCTGGTTTTTTTCCGCGCCGTGCTGCAGGAAGGACCACCGCGGTCCACGTCCGATAGGAGCACTTCCCGGAGTTGGGCGAGGGCCACCACGACGTCCACATGACCGGTATCACGGTCCCGGACACGAGTAATGTCGGAGGCGGGCAGATCGGGAGCATTCCGGACGGTTTCGGCAAACTGCACAACCTCACCGGAAGCGGGTCCGTGGTCGCTGGACCGAGGTTCCTCTACGCCGTCGTCACCGACAAGTGGAACGACGATAGCGTCGTGAGCACCTGGGGCTACACCGGCCTGCTGGTCTCACGCTCACTGAACCTTGGCGGGGGTTAGTAACGCTTGTTTCAGCGCGTTGTCGACAGGCTTGTCCGATAACCAAATACTGAAGAGCGCCTGTTTGAAATTCACGCCTGTGACGGTTCCCTTGAGTTCACCATTTTTGCTGACAATGACGCCCTGCTGTGGGACGTAGATCATGTCGAAAACATCATTCTTATTGATAGCGTCTTTGAAGTACTCTCGAAACTGATCGATCTCTGGGCGGATTTTTCGGGTATCCCCGCCGGTCGCTTTCTGGAAGCCGTCCTCGAGCGAATCCACCAGGCTACTTTGGCTTACGAAGCCCGATGTAATCTTGATTCGAATCGCCATCGGTTCATCAGCGGCAATAATCATTGCAGCATTGTTATTGGAATGGGTCAGGTACAGACCGGCCACGTACAACTCGAGCAGCAGCTTCGTTCGCACGCCGGAACCGTTGAGAATCAAGCGATGCTCGCCAGCCTGCATCTGTGCCGCAAGTTTTTCGGCGGCACAGGCGTCAAGGCCCGAAAGGCTTGAAGCGAGCAGAATAAATGCCACCCCCCAAAAACTCTTGGTCATAAATCGTTCCTTCCATGGATAGAACACTACGTCGGCTAGCCAAACCGATCGCTAGCGAATGCGCACCCCAATCCGAGCTGTGCTGGTCCCACGGTGGACCGTAACAAATAAACCTTGTCGTGAAAACACGAATCGCTGGAAACAGCATCGAAATTATGGAGCAGGCAATGCGCTCGCCTCAATAGACCATCATGGTGCAGTGTTCCTGATCGGTTCGGTATGTCTCTGGCCGCTGAATACTCGCGTGCGTGAGATGCCGAAGCCGAACGCTGTCT
>ERZ889217.296-NODE-296-length-31996-cov-33.108700_pt1 | contig 31996 bp, 28 predicted proteins | sample MGYA00521098_ERZ889217 | MGnify/ENA primary metagenome ERZ889217 (study PRJEB32303, sample SAMEA104408613) | aquatic metagenome | biome: Brackish water; feature: Pelagic; material: water | place: Baltic Sea | collected 2014-06-10T22:04:00 | depth 2,362 m ... | reverse complement strand
CATCGAAAACGAAGACCCCTATGACACCTTTGAACAGGGAACAATTGATGCCGCCCATTATGCGCTAACAGTTCTCTCAAATATCCCCAAGTAGTTAAGAGTCAGCGATATTGGTTTTTGGACAAAAACTTAAACCAAAAATTACTCAACCACGTAATACGAAACATGGGCGTCGTAATAAAACCTTTGGAGGCGAACGCCTGACAAAATCACGTTTTCCTTTAGGGCCACGGTCTCGCCTTGCCATCTTTTTTGACCAACCTCATCAAAACCAACTACTCCACCTTTTGGCACAAGCGGCAATAAATGCTTCAACGCAACAGCGGTCGGCTCATAAATATCAAAGTCCATATATAGAAGGGCAATAATTAAATACGGATGATCTTTGACGTACTGCGGGATCGTCTTAATCGCGTCGCCCTTCACCAGATCCACTTTTGGAATATGACCGATTGTTCGATTCTTATCCTGCAACTCAACCCACTTAGCGAGATGTTGGAAATCAGTATTGCGCATATGCCCAACGACCCCTTCAGGGTCGTGTTTAGTTACTGATGGAAAACCTTCAAAGGTATCAAAACCAATAATCTTGCGATTGAAATTCGAAGGCTCAAGGATTGAAGATAGATGTTCAAACAACATCAATGAATTACCTCGGTGCACGCCACATTCAACGACTGATCCATGGACATTTAGAATTTTTTCAAAAAGATGAATTCTTGTAAGAATCAATGTGACTAATTGGCGATCTAAATATACAAATGGTGCTTCAGCCACGTCGGCCGCAGACATTTCATCGAACATTTCTAGTCTTTGCTTGCGAAACTCAATTTCAGAACTGATTTCAGTTCTTTTTTCGCCAATATTATTGATAAACGTCTGTTTCTTTTCCACCCCATGACGTTAGCCGAATACGAATAACTTGAGTAAGACAAGAGACATGTGCTCGTTCTAGAGTCTTGGAATGCAATTATTTGATGTAGAGCTAGACCAAATAGACCTTTCAGCCAGGGAGTTCTGGAGCGCCCCGCGAGATTACCGTGAATCATCGTTTGCAAAACTCCGCAACGAAGAACCGATTCGGTTTTTTGAAGAGATGGAGTTCAGTTTTGTACCAAAAGGCCCCGGTTATTTTGCGATTACTCGCCACGACGACATCTGGCACGTGAGTCGAAATCCCCAATTATTTTGCAGCGGTAAAGGTTCAAATATCGCTGACCTTTCGCCAGAGTTAAACGAGTTTTTTGGGTCAATGATCGGCATGGATGACCCAAAGCATTTTCGCTTACGATCTATTGTCTCTAAGGGTTTTACTCCGCGCGAGATCGCTCGCATCGAAGAGTATGTAAAAGTCAAGGCGCGAACAATTATTGATCGTGTGCTTGACGAGTTCGAAGGTCAAGAATTTGATTTCGTTGATGCAATCGCCGGAAAATTTCCGCTACAGATTATTTGTGAAATGATGGGGATCCCAGAATCTGACGAACGGCAAATATTTAATTGGACAAACACGATTCTTGGTGCTGGCGACCCTGACTTCACAGGCACTATCGAAGGATTGATCGAAGCTGGTATCGGCATGTTCACCTATGCCCAGGCACTCGGAGAAGCTCGACTTGCTAACCCAACCGATGATTTGACGAGTGTGATGATGCATGCAGTTGTTGATGGTGAGCGGCTTTCATCGCAAGAGTTTGGGAGTTTTTTTATCCTGTTGGTAGTTGCCGGAAATGAAACAACAAGAAATGCGATCACTCATGGGATGGTCGCTCTAACCGAAAATCCTGATCAGCGAGCAAAATGGTTTGGTGATTTCGAGACCCACACAAAGACAGCCGTAGAAGAAATAGTTCGGTGGGCAACACCAGTAATACACTTTCGTCGAACAGCAACCCAAGACACTGAAATTAATGGGTTTCCGATCAAACAAAATCAAAAAGTTGTACTGTTTTATAACTCGGGCAATCGCGACGAGCGAATCTTTTCTAATCCATTTAGTTTTGATGTAACTCGCCAAGCGCAGCCAACACAAATTGGTTTTGGTGCCGGCGGACCACACTTCTGCTTGGGTGCAAATTTGGCGCGGCGTGAAATCGCTGTAATGTTCGATGAAATTCGTCGACGCGCACCGAACTTACAGATAACTGGAGAGCCTGCCTATTTACAGAGTAATTTCATTAACGGAATCAAACGCGTTAATTGCAGAGTTAATTAGCTAGAAGTTTACCTTTGCTCGTGCAAAGCAACTTGAGTATGAGAAAGCGATAACGGGCCATGATTTATTTGTGGCAACACATATTTTGCAAACAGGTCGCACTCTTTGAGATGCGGATAGCCCGACAAAATAAAACTTGATACTCCGGCATCTGCAAGTTCATGCAGTTTGGCTGTGACCTGATCTGGATCACCGACAATTGCAATGCCAGCACCACTTCTCGCGCGACCGACACCGGTCCAAAGATTCTGCTCGATGTAGCCCTCATCATCAGATCCTGAGCGTAATTCGGTTTGGCGATTTACACCGGTAGAAGTTGCGTCGAGTGAGCGAGCGCGTATTGCATCACCGATTACTGGGTCAAGACGCGACAACAAGCGCCTAGCCGCCTCACGAGCCTCGCGCTCAGTCTCGCGAACAATCACATGACTACGCCAGCCGTAACTTAGTGACCGACCGAATTGCTGTGCTCGCAATTGAAGATCGACGATCACGCTCGAAACTTTGGCAGTTGTATCGGGCCACATTAGATAGACATCGGCACTTGCCGCAGCACAATCACGAGCTGCCTCTGAGAGTCCACCGAAGTAGATTGGCGGGCAGCCCAGGTTCTGTTTGACGACGCGTGGTGGCTCAACACTTAGTTGCAGAAACTCACCATCAAGACTTATCGCACGACCCTCTAATAATTCGCCAAGTGCATACAAATACTCTGTTGTGCGGCGGTATCTGGCCTCACTAGTTAAATGCTCGCCAGGCATCTCGGACGAAATTGCATTTATCACCAGTCGCGAATTTGAAATCTGCTGAAGCGTTGCAATTTGGCGAGCAAGTTGAGGTACAACAAGTTCGCCAAGTCTTAACGCAAGAAGCAAGCGAATTTGTTCTGTTTGCGTGGCGATACCTGCCGCAAAGGCCGTGGCGTCAATGCCGAGGCTGTACCCGGAAGGCAAAAGCACATTGTCGAAGCCGTTAATTTCGGCACGACGCACGATCTCGCTGCAATGCGACCAAGAAGATTGCAAGTCATCATCGGGTACGCCAAGGAACTCATAATCGTCATCACATAACGCAGCGAACCATGAAACTTCAACTCTTGGGCGGTTGGTATTCACGCACTAAATATAATCAGGAGAAAATTAACTCGCCCGGTCAGACAATATTTTTATGAGCAGCCACTTGAAGAACCGCAGTCGCCGCACACATAACATGCGCCTGCACGTTGCATGTTTGCTGAGCCGCAAGATGAACACATCATGCCAGTCGCTGCTGGTTTTTTTGCAGCATGTGATGGTGGTGCAGAAAATGCACCAGAATCAATTTGTGCAACTAAGTCATTGGCTGACGGAATTGTTTTCGGATCAGCGAACACATCAGTGCCCTGAGTGTTGACAGTGATCGATTCTTCAACTCCTGGCAATGTTGGTTGCATTCGCTCTTCGCGAGTGAAAACTCCTAATTCGGCGCGCTCGTCCGCAGTTAGATATTCAACTGCAAGTCGACGGAAGAGATAATCAACAATTGACGAGGCCATGCGAATGTCTGGATCGTCTGTCATACCTGCTGGTTCGAAACGAGTATTGACGAATGCTTCAATGAACGCACGCATCGGCACGCCATATTGCAGACCATACGAAATGCTCTTGGCGAAAGCATCCATCAGGCCAGCCAAAGTTGAACCTTGCTTAGAAACCGTCAAGAACACTTCGCCTGGTCGCCCATCTGTGTATTCACCGATTGTGGCAAAACCTTTGCAGTCAGCAACACGGAACTCAAATGTTCGCCCACGACGAGATCGTGGCAATTTCTGACGAACAGGCTGATGCACAACACGCTCAACTATTCGTTCAATAATTTGCGTTGCCGAGTTCGCTGCATCGCCGCCATCGTTTGAACCTTTTTCACTGTCTTTTTTGGCAGTTGAAAGCGGTTGACCAACCTTGCAATTGTCACGATAAACAGCAACAGCCTTGATGCCTAACTCCCAAGACAACATATGCAGTGCTTCAATATCTTCAATTGATGCTTCTTCGGGCATATTCACTGTCTTCGAAATTGCACCAGACAAAAACGGTTGAGCCGCACCCATCATTCGCACATGACCTTCATAGTGAATTGTGTTGTCACCCATCGAGCAAGCGAATACTGGCAAGTGCTCGGCTTTTAAGTCGGGAGATCCAACAATTGTTTTTTGCTCATCGATGTAGGCGACGATTCTTTCTACAACTGGGCCCTCGTAACCAAGTTGCTTTAGCGCACGTGGCACTGTCTGGTTGACGATAGTCATATTGCCACCACCAACTAGTTTTTTGAACTTAACCAATCCGAGATCTGGCTCTATACCTGTTGTGTCACAGTCCATCATTAGACCAATCGTGCCGGTTGGCGCCAGAACACTGGCTTGACTATTGCGTACACCAAATTCTTCACCGTCGCGAACTGCAATATCCCACGATGCGGTTGCTGCATCTACAAGGTCTTGTTGAACAACATCAATGTTGTCGATTTCTTTGTTGGCATCACGATGCATACGCAAAACATTGTTCATGTAGCGCTCGTTGGCTGAGTATCCGGCAAACGGGCCCATGCGGCTTGCAGTGCGAGCACTAGTTGCATATGCATGTCCAGTCATCAAAGAGGTCAGAGTTGCAGCCCAAGCGCGACCCCCAGTCGAGTCGTATGGCATTCCGAGCGCCATCAACAACGCACCAAGGTTTGCATAACCCAAACCAAGTTGACGGAACAAGCGACTATTCTCGGCAATTTTTTCGGTTGGATAGTCTGCGTTACCGACAAGAATCTCTTGTGCGGTAAACATGACTTCAATCGTGTGACTGTAAGCCTCGACATCGAAATGGTCGTTGTCGTCGAGATACTTCAACAAGTTGATTGATGCCAAATTGCACGCTGAGTTGTCAATGTGCATATATTCGCTGCATGGGTTTGAACCATTTATGCGACCAGCGGCATGCGCTGTGTGCCATTTATTGATTGTTGTGTCAAATTGCAAACCCGGATCTGCACACTCCCATGATGCAGTCGCCATTTGACGCCACAAGTCGCGTGCGCGAATCGTGCGCACAACTCGCCTATCTTTAACTGCGAGCAAGTTCCAGTCGGCATCATCTTTAACTGCCTGCATGAACTCATCTGTTACGCGAACTGAGTTGTTGGCGTTTTGATATTGAACCGAAAAAGAATCTTTTCCGTCGAGATCCATATCGAAGCCTGCATCTCGAAGTGCGCGAGCCTTTTTTTCTTCATGCGACTTGCACCAAATAAATTCTTCGATGTCTGGATGATCAACATTAAGGATGACCATCTTTGCGGCGCGACGAGTTTTGCCGCCCGACTTGATGGTTCCAGCTGAAGAGTCGGCGCCACGCATAAAACTGACCGGCCCTGATGCTGTACCTCCGCCTTTTAGATGTTCTGCGCTACTGCGAATATTCGACAAGTTAATACCCGAACCTGAACCACCCTTGAAAATTGTTCCTTCTTCTTTGTACCAATCTAAAATCGCGTCCATCGTGTCGTCAACAGCCAAAATAAAACACGCACTTGCTTGTTGTGGAACACCTTCAACACCAATGTTGAACCACACTGGTGAGTTAAACGCCGCACGTTGCGTTACCAAAATAAATTTTAGTTCATCACGAAAAGAATCAGACTCAAGTTGGTCAGCAAAGTAACCGCACTCGGTTCCCCATTTTGTGATGGTGTCAGCAACACGATCAATAACTTGGCGCATCGAATTTTCTCGTTCTGCTGTACCAGGTGTGCCTCTGAAATATTTTTGCGAAACGATGTTGGTCGAGTTCAACGACCATGAAGTTGGAAACTCAACACCAAGCTGCTCAAATGCAACCGTGCCGTCCTTCCAGTTTTTGATTTGAGCGTCTCTACGCTCCCACGAAATTTGATCATAAGGATGTGTGCCTGGAGTTGTGAAGTGACGACTGATACCGATCGACAAACGTTCTGGAGCAATTGACATTTAGTGCTATACCTTTCAATATGTAATTCGATTAAATTCGGTTGCTGGCTTTTACAATTAATAAACAGTTTTCAAATCACTTGCAAATCTTGGTGGGGCTAGCCCTACAAAAATACGACCCCTGATCGAGACCACTAGATATAGTGCTAACTAATCCACCATTGCGGACTCACCCACAACTTGTAGATAAGATTACAGCATTGTTATTTGGCTTTGTCAATCATTTGCGGGCCTTTAAATAAGAACCTTTTTAAGGACCAACTTAAATTTGGATTCGATCATAGGGACAAAGTCCTGTGGATTAGAAGTGGATAGAGGTGTTAATTAGCGACATCTTCTGGGGATTACCTGTGCACAACCTACTGATTATGAAATTTGCGTAACTTTCAGACATTATTTCTATATAACAGCCACAGATACAGGGATTCCGTTGAGAACGCTCGTTCCCGACAGCGGGTCGAGCCGTTGCTCGTCTGTCAAAATATTTGAGTTAACACCAGCACGACTTGACGCAACTTTTATGTTCGTACCGGACATTGAGTGACCCCAACCATGCGGCAGACTCACGACTCCGTGACGAATTAGCTCGGTGATTTCAACCGGAGCATCAACACTTCCTACGCGACTAGTAACGCGAACTGCAGAACCTTGCGTTATTCCAAGTCGTGTCGCATCATTTGGATGCATGTGCAGTGTGCAACGATTTTTGCCTTTGACGAGAACTTCAATATTGTGCATCCACGAATTATTTGATCGCAAATCTCGCCGACCAACAAGAGTCAATTGGGTTGCATCAATTCTTTCTTGACAAAAAACTTCCAGTCGCTGCAAGTCGTCTATCAATTGCCGTACAGCTAGTTCAATCTTTCCAGATTGCGTGCGCAAAATATTTGGCAGGCGAGGTTCAAGTGCGCCGAAGTCAATGCCGTGTGGCGCAGCGATCAACTTGTCGAGAGTCAGACCATCTCGCACTGCACCAAATCCATCACCGAATGGCCCGGTACGCAACAAGAAGTCAAGTATTCGATCTGGGCCACGACGGCCAGCAATAGAAAGCTCACTGATTATTTCTTCGCAGTCGCGACCAAAAATATTTGATGAAGAATCTTTAGTTGATCCTACGACTAATTTCGAAATGGTGCGATCATCAATCGTCGATGCCAATGTTTCAACACCAAAGCCAGAAACTATCGCTGACATCTTTGCTAGAACCTCCCACTCATCTGGTTCATCTGCCGATTTTGCTAATACCGGTTTGCTGTAATTAGCAACATTGCGTACCGCAAATGTCAAAAGTGCAAGATCATAGTGACTACGTTGCAATGCTGAAGGCACAGGCAAAATCACATCTGCAAATCTTGAAGTTTCGTTCAGATAAATATCAACACTGACCATGAACTCAAGTTCGGCAAAAGATTTCGCAAGCCGCTCGCCGTTCGGTGTAGACAAAATTGGATTACCTCCAACAATGACCATCGCTCGTATTTGGCCATCTCCTGGGGTTGAGATTTCTTCTGCCATTGCCGAGGCCGGATATTCGCCGAGTACTTCTGGATGCTTACCGACGCGTGAATGGCCACGCCCCGTGCGAAAACCCTTACCTGAACCGCCAGCGCCGCGGGTGTTTCCACTACCTGCGACAGGCAATGGAAACATTGCTCCGCCGACGCGATCAAGGTTGCCCGTAAAAATATTCACAACGTCAACAAGCCATGAAGCTGTCGTACCGAACGCTGTTGTAGTTGTACCGATTCGAGCGTAAACAGCAGATGAACCTGCATCGCGCAACTCACGAGCGATACGACGGATAGTTTGCGCATCAACACCAGTCGTTGCAGCCACAAATTCTGGCGTAAACGGTTGCAGAGCATGCACGACTTCGTTAACACCGCTAAGAAAAGAACCAAGTCGTTGATTCATAATTTCAAGACCGTCGGCCGCCAGGGTGTTGGCGATTGCCGCCAAAAACAAAGCGTCGGTGCCTGGGCGAATTGCAATCCACTCGTCTGCGTGTTGCGCTGTTTTGCTTTTGCGCGGATCAACGACGACTATTTTTCCGGCTCTTGCTTGCAACGCTTCAAGTCGACCCGGAAAGTCAGGTGCAGTGCATAAACTTCCGTTTGAGTCGTAAGGGTTTGCGCCGAGGATCAATAAATACTGGGTGCGGTCTAAGTCAGGCACCGCCACCGTGCTCGGTGAACCAAATAAATATCCTGATGAAACCTGTTTTGGAATCTGGTCAACTGTTGACGCGCTATAGATTTGACGAGATCCAATTGATTTAAGCAACACACTGTTAAATGTCAATGACGATAAACCGTGTGCGCCTGGGTTGCCTAAATATGTGCCGATTGATTCTCGACCGTGCCTTGTAATCACGCCATTTAAACCGGCATCAACTGCAGCCCATGCTTCATCCCATGTTGCTTCAACATGCACCCCGTTGCGCTTAATCATCGGGCGACGCAAACGGTCTGCGTCGTAATGCAACTGCTTAAGCGTGCTGCCCTTTGGACAGATAAAACCCTTCGAGAATACATCTTGCATATCGCCACGAATGTGCGTGACCTCGTTGTCAACAACCGTCACGGCTAGGCCACAGCCCGCTTCACATAGCGGGCAGGTTCGAAACACGATTCGCTCGTCAGAAGTTTTTTTCAATGAAACCGTTTCTTTTTCGGAGACAGCACTAGAAGTAATATTAGACACATTTTAAAGCGTGCCACAGCCGACGGTCGACTGGGTAATCAGAATTTGAATATCTGTTTGAATAACTGGTGGCTTAGGATATTTGTTGTGCGTCAGTTGCTGCCTAGTTTTAATAGTGCAGTTAATCTTCGCGAAGCCTATGGAGTAGCTCGTCAGCGTCAAGAATCTGGGCGACCAACTATTGGCCTGTGCATGGTGATGAGCATTGACGGTTCAACAGTCGTTGAAGGTCGATCAACCTTGCTTTCAAACCCAACTGACAGAGACGTGATCATCGCCCTGCGCGCAGCAGCCGACACGATTGTGGTTGGTGCCGGCACAATTCGCGAACAGATGTATACCCCACCGGGCAAACCAGGCCTCCGTGTTGGGGTCGTCACGCGAACCGCCAATCTTGACTTTGAATCACCACTATTTAGAAGCGGCTCAGGGTTTCTGATCATGCCACAAGACGCAAAAAAACCAGACTGCGATTTTGAAATTGAAGTCATCCGCGCGGGTCAAGGCGACGTTGATTTACAAAATGCGATGTCGCAATTGCCTGGAAACTTCATTCAACTTGAAGGTGGCCCGATGCTCAACGCCTCGATGTTTGACGCCAACCTCGTTGACGAAATTAATTTGACGATCAGCCCAATGGTCACGGGTGCTGATAGCCCTCGACTATCTAATGGTGCGCCGGCATTACATCGCGACTACGAAGTTGCTCACATTCTTGAGCATGATGGGTTTTTGTTTATTCGCTACTTACGTAAAACTAGTGCGTAAAACTAGTGCGAAAAGCTAGTAAAAAAACTAGCTAGTCAATAAACGCGCTAGTTTCTTGCCTCTTTTTCAAGCAATGCAAGTTCACGCTTAAAGTCAGCGGCGGCGTCAAAGTTTTTATACACACTGGCAAACCGCATATAGGTAACTTCGTCAATGCTGCGCAATTGATTTAGTACGGCGTGCCCAACTTGATTGCTCGTCACATCGTTGCCCGTCAATCGCATGTCGTCTTCGACTCGCTCAGCAATTTCGATCAGCACTGAATCTTCTACGGGACGACCCTTTGCCGCCGACTGTAGACCACTGATAATTTTCGCTCGGTCGAAAAGTTGTTTTTCGCCAGTGCGTTTGACTACATAGAGTGGCACCTCTTCAAGGCGTTCGTAAGTTGTGAAACGATAGCCACACTTTAAACACGAGCGGCGACGGCGAATTGAACTGCCTTCTTCAGATACACGCGAATCAATAACCTTGGTGTCTTCGCAACTGCAACTAACGCATTTCACCCAAACAACATTACTCACCTGCGCAAAACCAAACCTACGGTAAAAGAATTTTTTGACCTGGGGTAACTGTGCCACCATTAATGATCACAAGTTGATCAACAAGCAATGTGATGTTGCCATAGGGGTCAACCCGTTGAGCAATTGACCACAATGTGTCGCCGGTTAGGGCAACAATATGTTTTTGAGAAACCACGCTGGCTACCTCGCCTTGCTCTGCGGCCGCCGATGTGTCTGGCAAAATGAAACTTAGAGCCAGAGCGAAGGTCAAGAAAGCCAACACAACAACTACTCGACGGCGAAGATAGGTGCGTGAAGTCACGCGCTTTGCAGTGTGATGACTTCGACTGATTGCGTATTGATTGTTGATCGCTATAGACACTTTGCCTCTTTCGTTGTAATGACTTCTCAGATGTGTAATCAGGGGTTACTTCTCGGAAATTGCTGTTAAATCGCTTACTAACCACCATAGCGAACGGGTGTTCGTAGTTAACGGATACATACGAACAGATGTTCTACGAACAGGTGTTTGACTTTATGGGCGAACGGGCGTACGCTCAATAGATGACCTCAAATACCGAGCCAAGACCCATTACATCGGCCTTATCGCAAGCCAAAACCAGCACCCTGACCGAGCGCCAGCGGGGCATTCTCGATTTCATAGTCACCAATATGCGCGAACGTGGATACCCACCATCCGTTCGTGAAATTGGCGAAGCGGTGGGCCTAAGTTCGTCAGCCACTGTACATAACCACTTGGCAGCACTTCAAAAACTCGGCTATTTACGCCGCGACCCGACAAAACCTCGGGCAATTGAAGTTCGATACGAAGCCTCAAGTGGCGTCGCAATGGAGCACCGCCCTACAAAACATGTGCCCCTCGTAGGCGATGTCGCTGCCGGCGTGAATGTTCTGGCCCAAGAAAATGTCGAAGAACTAGTGCCGTTACCAATGGATTTCACCGGTGATGGCGAACTATTTATGTTGCGCGTACGCGGAGAATCAATGATCGAAGCCGGGATCTTGAACGGCGATTTCGTAGTTTGCAACTCGCAGGCAACAGCGAATAACGGCGACATCGTGATCGCTGGTATTCCGGGTGACGAAGCGACGATAAAAACATTTACTCGCAGTGGCAACCGCGTTACCTTGACACCATCTAATTCGTCAATGCAACCGATGATTTTTGAAAATGGCGAAGTAACGATCTACGGAAAGCTAGTAACTGTCTTACGACGCTTGTAACAAAACCAATTCCGGGTTATTCTGCGCAAGTGCAAAAGATTGACCCCGACAAACTAAAACTGTTTTCGTTTTTATTATTCACCAAACTCGAAGGCGCTGTTACTTCAGCGATGGTGCATCTGGGTGATCACCTCGGCATCTACCGTGCGATGGCTAGCGCGGATGCGCCAATGACAACAGCAGAACTTGCGCATGCAACACATTTAAACGAGCGATGGATTCGCGAATGGGCTTATAACCAAGCCGCGGCAAAAATTATCTCGACGATTAATAACCCGTCTGGTGCGCCAGCGATCGAAGATGACACGTTCTTTTTATCGCCGGAGCAGACTGCTGTACTTGCATTAGATAATCACCCGGCTTTCGGTATGGGAATGTTTCACGGTCTTCCACAAACCATGGATTCTCTAAATAGTTTGCCTGAAAGTTTTCGCACAGGTATCGGTCACAACTATGACAGCAAAGGTGAACAAGGTGCGGTCTCAATTGAGCGCAATTTTGAACCATGGTCAAATGCAAATTTGATCTCGGCAGTTCTGCCGAAACTAGATGGAATAACTCAAGCTCTTAGTGCGGGTGCAAAAGTTGCCGATGTTGGTTGCGGCGCCGGTGGCGCAGTACTGCTGATGGGTAAGGAGTTTCCTAAAAGTGAATTCATTGGCTATGACATCAGCAAGCACGCCCTTGCCCGTGCTGCTGAAAAACTTAAGGCGTCAAAACTTATGAATGCAACGTTCGCCGATCCACGTGACCAACCAATGGCTACAAATAACAGCATCAATTTCATAACCACATTTGATTGCATTCATGACATGACACATCCACTTCAAATGATGCAGTCAATCCGTCAAGCAATTACCGACGACGGCACATGGCTTTTGGTCGATATCAAGGCTCACGATACTTTTACAATGAACGCGACTAAAAACCCGATGGCCGCGTTGCTCTACGGGGTGAGCGTGATGTCTTGTATGTCGTCTTCAATGTCGCAGCCAGGCGGCGCAGGCCTCGGTACTCTTGGGCTCTCAGCCAACACCGCCGAACAAATGGCAAAATCAGCTGGCTTCTCAAGATTTCGCAAACTAGATGTTGAGCACGCCGTGAATGCGTTTTATGAAATTCGCCCTTAACACGCGTTTCGAAATACGAGACCGAGAACTACGGTTCAACGATCGCGAAGCCCGTCATAAATTTGTCAAGATTGCCGAAAATAGTCAGCAATGCACCAGCATCGCCATCAATTATCACTGTGCCTTTTTGCAACTCATCAACAAATGACGTTGTCTGAGCAATCACTTCTAGAAACAGATCCCGAGAAATTTTTATCGTAGCTGCAGCATTGGCGTCGTGACGCCCTTGTGTAGCAAAAAGCGTCCTGTTTGAAATACCAATAATCCACATTTCATCGGGCGTGCCGGTCATATCGGTAAACAACCAGTTAAGCGAGAGGTTAACTCCAGTGAGATTCTCCGAGATCGTGCGTGTCCCAACCGTGTCAAATACCTGATCAAGCGACATGGCTTTGATCAAACTTCTTGCTCGTACACGAGCCTCTCCACTTGGTGGCGGACCGTTACGAAGTTCTTGGGCGCCCATCAAATAAGAGTTACGAAATGTTGATGACTCGGCTTGATAGCCAAGTTGCTCAAGCGCGTCTGCTTGCAAGTTTCGCGCACGCAGATTTTTTGGATCAGCAAATACTGCATGGTTCACCAGTTCAGCCACCCAGCGATAATCGCCGCTGTCAAACGCCTGTTGAGCCTCATCTAAGAGCGCGTCGATGCCACCCACAAGTTCAACATATTTGGCACCGGCCTGTGTTGGTGGGAGTTTGTTTAAGTTTGCTGGGTTGGCGTCATACCAACTTAAATATCTCTGATAAACAGCCTTGACGTTATGTACGAGATCGCCGTAAAACCCCCGGGTGTGCTCTTGCGCTAAAAATTCATCAGGCAATACCAGTAGTTCTGCGATTTCTAGTGCTGTCATACCATGATTCGCAAAACGCATTGTTTGATCGTGAATCCAGCGATAGAGATCGCGCTGCAAAGTTAGAAACTCTCGCACATCCTGTCTGCCCCAGCGCGGCCAATTATGAGAAGTGAACAAAACATCTGTCTTGTCGGCGAAGAGTTCAATGCTTTCGTTGATGTACTTCGACCAGTTCAAAGCATTGCGTACCAAGGCGCCACGAATCGGCACCAAATTGTGCATCGTCTGCGAACAATTCTCAGCCATGCATAGCCACCCGTGATCTGGAAAGAAAAAGTTCATCTCTGCAGGGGCTTCTGTCTCCGGAGTTAGTTGAAATACAATTCGCACTCCGTCAATTACTAATTCTTCGCCCGTATGGGTGATATCGCGCGTCGGCGCAAGCAGCGAAGGTGCCGCAGTTGGCACAGAATTGCCGAGCCCACAATCAACATGACCTTGCGGACTGGGCGGCAATAATCGACCGAACTGATACGTCGCTCGCCTGCTCATCGCTGGGCCAGCAATAATATTTTCAGCGATTGCTTCATGCAAGAAACCTATTGGTGCAATTATTTGGCACTTGCCGGATTCAACGTCAGCTTTTGTCGTTATGCCGAGCACACCACCAAAGTGGTCGGCATGCGAATGCGTATAGATCACCGCTGTGACCGGACGATTTTCAACATGCTCAGTCAACAAATCAAGCGATGCCTTGGCTGTGCTGTCAGCTGTAAGTGGATCAATTACAACCCAGCCAGTCGTGCCCTTGATAAAAGTTATGTTTGAAATGTCGTAACCACGAACTTGCCAAATATCTTTTGCAACTTCAAACAAGCCGTGATGAGCGTTAAGCGTTGCGTGTCGCCACAAATGTGGATTTACGGTGTCGGGTTGCACTCTATTGTCGCGCAAAAAATCATACGCACCCGTGTCAACAACTTTGCGACCATGGTCGTCAAGAATTTCTGGCTCGGTGCGAGCAGCAATGAACCCACGACGCACACGCTCTAAATCTTGTGGATCAAAACGACGATCGGTTGGATGCGAATTTTTACTTCGCGTTATCGCCGATGCTGGTTTAGGTTTCAATTCTTCAGAATTCATTTAGTTAAAGGCCATCTGGTGGAAAGTTAACACCACGAGCAATCGGAAAATACTTGTGGTGAAATTGCCCAGTGATTTCGAAAATTGCACTGCCAGTGGCACCGTCAGAGGTTTTGACCTGCATCTCGCTTAATCCGCCACCGAGAACATTGTCAGTGCGATTGGCAATCTGGCTGTAACGCTGGGCCCAACGGCCATGAGCCTCAACTAAAATTTTTCGGCCGCCCTGCAATGTGAAAACTACAGTACCCGCTAATCCAACGACCTCGTCACCAAATTTCTCGTATGAAACTGATTGACCCGCTACATCTAGCCAGTTCAAGTCGTGTTGAAAATCTATAACCGGTATTGGCTCGCCGCCATCAGCCGGGGCGAAACAACCGTCTGTATAGACACGAGCACCGTTCGGGTACTCCCAGTGCCAGACGCTGAGCATGCCTTCTTCAAGTTGAATTGGCATCCACATCCAAAGTGGGCAACGAGCATGGGCACGTACACCCCACGAATGATCGCGCTGACCCCACCAATTATCTATTCGAATTGTCTTACCGTTGTGCGTATACGAACCGTTGTAGATTCCGCTTTGAAACATATGCGACTGGTCCCAGATGATTTCGTACTTAGCTTTCATCGTGCCACGACGAAGTTGATAAGGCGCAGTGCGGGCAGTGAAGGTAACGTCGAAACTTACGGGTGTTGCTTCGCTGGCTGAAGCCACCAAGCGAATCTTTTTTAGGGGCTCAACGACTTCAATCGTGATCGGACCGACACGAAAATCGTCTTGATCACCGTCAACCTTTCGCACATGACGAGCCATAATCGGCGAATCTCCGACGCGACCAAGTTGTAGCGAATCCATTTCTTCGCGGGATGGAAAGTGTGCGAGCGTCAAGATCAATACATCGCCAAGCTTTTCGCGCTCGTGCATGATGAAAAACAAACTCTCGCGCCAATCTGTGTGAAAGTGAAGAACATTTGGAAACGGCTCGGGTATCTGATGTGCAAAACGCTCATCAAGTGCTGTGAATTTGGCCATCTCTATCTGCTACTCCTTCTAAGCGAAAAGTTTTTCGGTTTCAAGGTCAATCATTTGCTGACCATGGCGATTTGCCATCACCGCGAACATCGCGTCACCCCGTTCGGTTTGTTTAACAAGCATTGAAGCGACAATAGCCATGATGTAACCCGAAGTACCAAGCAGACGATATTGCGCCCATATATCTTGGTAATCGACACCGATGTTTTCTGCTTGAAGCCCTGCGCAGTATCGGCGTACAAGACTCTGTTCATTGCCACGACGATCATCAACACCAAAACTTGCACCAATGAAATAGCCGAGGTCACATGCACCGGGCATTGCGCCAACAGTTTGCCAGTCGACAACATTGACATCTAAATATTTTTCACTTTCGGTGAACAATAAGTTATCCAACCGAAAATCGCGATGGGCAACAGTCAGAACATCGGGAAACGCTGCGGTATAGCGGTCGTGATTCTCAACCAGTCGGGCGCCAAGCGAAATAATCTCGGTACTTACCGTATTTGCAAACCGCTCAGCAAAACCCGGAAACATAGCCTGCAATAACTGACTCGTTCCTGCAGCACTATTGACCGAGTGCTTGGGCAGCCAGGTGAACTCGTTTAGTTTCTCCGACCCCCAAAGCGGAGAATGCAAACTAACTAATTGGTCTATAGCCGTCTCGGCTTGTTGCATCGTTGCGCCTGAAATCTGATCACCTTGCGTCGCCCCGACAATATCTTCGAGCACCAACACGAAGTCGTCGGACATTGCGTCATACCAAACATGCAAACAGTCAGGTGCGGCGACTTTGACGTGCTCGCGCAGGTTCGCATAAAAATTAGTTTCAAGTTCATAACAACGAGTCGCGCGCGATGCGCCGCGACTATTTTCATTTTGCGAAGGCACTTTCACTACGACGCTGGCAGCACCGCTAGCCAGTGGTTCGTTGAATACAACTCTGTAACTTTCTGCCATCTGACCTGTGCCAATTGATTTCACTGAATCAATCGTGAGATTTGCGCCACCAGAAATCTTCGCGAGTGCTTTTGTTAAATACTCGGCGCTTATCCCTACATGACTTGATACAGCACCCATGGATTGAACCTTAGAATAAATCAGTGATTTGTTTCAAAGTTGAATCGCTTGTCGAGCACCCACATCACTGGCAACTGGCTGCGCAATGGTCATTTGAGGCATGGATGCACGAGTTTCCGAGCGACACTGTGCAGACATATCTAGATCAATATTCTCTTGCGGCCAGCGAGCCTGAAGAGTTAATCGAGGTCTTTGCAGCGATTGACAGTCAAGACAATTTACTTGGCGTCGCAACTCTCGTTGACGATGACGAACTACCTGACGCACCCGAGCCGGGGCCGTGGCTAGCGGCAGTTTTTGTCAAACCCGAAGCGAGGAACTTGCAAATTGGTTCCGAGTTGGTTACGAATGTTGTCGATCGTGCCAGAGAACTCGGCTACCAGAAAATATATTTATATACCGAGCACGCCGAAGACTGGTATCGCAAAAAAGGCTGGATAAAAATTCGCGACATAGTTTTTTTGGGCTTGCACCACACAGTAATGCAACTTGAGTTGAGTTGAACTGAATTAATTAGAAACTAATCTGGCCACGAGACAGCTAATTGCCGTTGCTTAGCGCCCAACGCGCTTCAACAGTTATTGAAACTTCTTGAGTACCGAGATCTACAACTGTCTTAGTGGCCTCACCTGCAGACGCATCAGCTCGCAACCAAGGTTGCGGAACCACATTTGAAGTTGCGAACTCTCGAACCGAAATGACTGGACCTAGTTTGACGTTCAGCAATTTGGCGTAGTCTTCAGCTTTTTTCTTGGCTATTTTGATCGCGTTTTCGCGGGCTTGATCTGCTGCATCTTTGGTATCTAACAAAATTGGCGCAAGCGTGTCAATCGTCAGGTCAGTGCCAACCGCTCTTACAACTTCGTCAACTACTTCGCCAGCTTTTTTGGTGTCACGTATTGTTACCGCAAAAGACTGGGTCGCACGAAAACCAGTTAATTTTTGCGCTCCCTCTTGAGAATATGAATACTCTGGGTAGACACTCACATTTTGTGTAGAAATATCTTTACTGTCGACACCAGAGTTATCAAGTGACTCGCGGGCTTGATCAGCTAAGACATTTGCTCGCTGTGATGCACTTCTTGATGTGGATTCAACTGCAAAAACCGAAAAATTAAATTGCACACCGTCTGGCACAACTTTTACTGAGCCTGTGGCCTCAACCGTCACACCTGTCTCGATTGGCTGGGTGACATCCCAAGTATTCTTTTCACCGACGCCGAAACTGCAACTTGCCAGCAATACGACGGACGAAATAGCAACCACAAAAAAATTTCTCTTAGCCATCACCCTTAATCCTACTTTTTCGCTAATCAAGCCAGCCACGGCTGTCAAGTTCGGCGTACATAAAATTTGCAATCGCCTCATTTCCATCCTCCTGAACGTGTACGAAATCCAAATAAGGGGATTCGTTAAGCGAATCAAAAATTCGTGTGCCGTCAACAATTCGATCCTGAAACTCAGGGCTACCGATTAATAGACGATAGAAGTCTCTGAACGATTCGATGTACGACTCTTCAATACTCTCGTTAGGCGTTCCCCAGATAGGTCGGTTCTCGATCAACCGACTGGGCTGAAGAACTACAATGAGCCGAACATTGTTCGCTAGCGCAACCTCCTCCGCACGAGCCAGTGAGTTTCTAAATCGGTCAATTGCCTCCCCCGCACTCGCTGTGATTTCAAACGAAAGTTGTTGTGAGCGGCCTAACGCAATGCGACCAGATCTGCTCCAACTCATTGTCACTTCGATCAAACGACGTAGACGGGGCCAACGTGCGAGAGGGCCTACGACCTGATTTGCTTGATAACCGATAACCGCATCATTGACGCCGACAAAGAAAATTGCGACATCATCTGAATTTGTTAAACCAAGTCCTTCGAATGCAATTACTCGATCAGCGAACGTGGCTCCTGAGAGCCCTGCATTTATGACTTCTATTTCACGACCCAATACACCTCTCGCTAGCTGTGACGGCCACGTCAAGGCATCAGGCACATGCTCACAGAACGTAGTCGAGCCTCCAAACGCAACGATTCGCCGCGTCGTATTAACCGGCACCGGCTCTGTAAGGCGCAAACCACCCTCAACGTTGATATATCGACCGTCAAAGTCAGCGATAATAGAAACATCTCCGACCGATGTCTGACGACCAATTTTCCCGTCGGTAACCGTTGATGACTCCCTGACGAAAACTTCGCTCCAATAATCACTTCGAGCGTAAGCGGCTGGTCGCGCTACGCCAAAAATCCGTGGTACCAGCAATGTATCAATTACCAAAAACATCAAAGCAAAGATAAATGCTCCAAGTCCAAACCTTCCGACCGTGCGAATGACTGACTTCACTTGTTTCGACCTAATCGCTCGGCGACTAGTTCGATCTTGTCATCGGGTTGAACAACTGCAACACGAACATTATTTGCTCCCCCTGAACCATAGAAGTCGCCAGGGCTGACAAGTGCGCCGCCTTCTCTCGCGAGACGCTCAGCAAATGCCCAGCCGTCGTTTGCATCGAACCATAAATAAAAACCACCACTAGGTAGTTGAATATCGAATCCAGACCATTTGGTCAACACACTGGCCATCTTTTCAAGACGATGTCTATAGACATCGCGTTGCGCTGCCACATGTGCATCATCGTTAAGCGCAACAACTGCCGCGCTTTGAGCCGGGCCGGGCACGATCATGCCGACATGTTTACGAACTTCTTTTAAGTAGTTGACTAGCTCTTCGTCACCCGCGTAAAAACCCACACGCAACCCAGCCAAATTTGAACGCTTTGAAAGTGAATGCAACGCCACAACGCCATCAAGGCCGTACTGCAGAATAGATTCGGGTTGACGGGCCCAAGTGAACTCGACATAACACTCGTCACTAAAAACTGGAACAACATTTTTACGACCCCAAGCAGCGAGTGCCGCAAGATCATCCAGTGCGCCAGTTGGATTATTCGGAGAGTTGCTCCAAATCATCAGTGCACGTTTAATATCGGCATCCGAAATCTTCGAAAGATCTAGACCGCCAGTCGGCGTCATCGGAACGGCCACTGGTCGACAACCTGCCAAAATTGCGCCCATTTCATAAGTTGGGTAAGAAACAGCCGGAAATAAAACTGTGTCACGATCTGGTGTTCGCAGTTTCATATATTGCGCCGTAGTAGCGACAAACTCTTTGCTGCCAATACATGCTGCGATCTGCGAAGTCGGTACAGAAATTTCAAACTTGCGTTGCATCCAGTCTTGCGCGGCTTTTCGCAAAGCATCTGAACCGATACTCGGTGGGTAGCCCCGCTCGCTATTTGAAGTTGAGAGTGCGGCGATTATCTCTGGCGTAGGCGCGTCGCACGGCGTGCCGATTGAGAGATCTACAAGACCACCCTCAAATTTATTCGCGAGCGGCTTGAACTTATCAAGCCGGTCATAAGGATATGGCGGTGGAACAAAACCTTGGGTCATTGGGCGACCACAAATTCACTAAGACGCCCAGCGCTGGCATCAGCGAGCCGCGCTCGAATTCGCATACCAACTTCTTCGTTTGATGTTGACACAACTTCACCCTCTCGATGCACTGTGGCCACTATGTCGCCACGATCATACGGTATTAACAATTCAATCACCGTTGTCAATGCCCGCATTCGATCACCGATCGCTAAAAGTAAACTATTTAAGCCATCGCCAGTAGCAGCAGAAAATGCGACGGCGCCGTGATGCTCGTGAACTAGACGCATTGCAGAATCTGAGTCAAGATCAGATTTATTTATAAGTAGTAACTCGGGCACTTTATCTGCGCCAATTTCAGAGAGTATTTCGCGAACTGCAATTATCTGACCATTCGGGTCTACTGCCGACGCATCGACAACGTGGATTAGCAGATCACTCGCAGTAGCAACTTCAAGTGTGCTCTTAAATGCTTCAATCAATCCGTGTGGCAAGCGTCGAACGAAACCAACGGTGTCGGATAACAGCACCGGTTCGCCACCAGGCAAAGCAAGTCGACGTGTCGTTGGGTCAAGTGTTGCGAACAAACGATTTTCAACTAGAACCCCAGCACTCGTCAACCGATTTAGCACAGATGATTTACCCGCATTGGTGTAGCCGACTATTGCCACAGCGCCGAGACCGCTTCGTCCTCGGCTCTTGCGTTGTTCTTGGCGAGTTTTTTGTAATCCATCAAGTTCACGATCTAAGCGGCTGATTCGCTCACCGATCCGACGACGATCAACTTCAAGTTTGGTTTCACCAGGACCACGAGAACCAATGCCACCCGCCTGTTGCGACAACCCAGCTTTGGCACCACGCCGAATTCGCGGCAAGCGATATCGCAACAACGCCAACTCAACTTGCGCTTTACCTTCAAGGGTGTGAGCGTTTTGAGCGAAAATATCGAGAATTACCGCAGTGCGATCAAGCGCAGTGCGACCGAGAAGTTTTTCTAAGTTATATTGCTGCCCAGGTGAAAGTTCGTTATCAAAAACAACAGTGTCAGAGTCAAGTGCAAGACAAAGTTCTTTCAGTTCTTCAACTTTTCCTTTACCGATGTAATACGTACTGTCAGGTGCATCACGGCGCTGAGTAATTCGCGCAACTTCATCTGCGCCGGCTGTATCAATTAACTGGGCAAGTTCGTCTAGCGAATCTTGTGTCTCATCGTCGGTGCGATCAGACATTGTGACTGCAACCAAAACAATTTTTTCGCGAATACCGCGAGAGATAAGTGTTGAACCGAGCGCCTCCTGGTACGGAGTATTCACGAAACGATCTCTAAATTGTGGCGCGAAGAGAAATGTGCACTACCAATCAGTGTTACGTGACCAAGTTGCGGGTGATTAATTCGAACAGTCGCATCACCGCCAGGCTGGTGCACGAGTATCTCGGTTACAGAAGATGGCACAAGTCCCCATTTAATTGCCGCCCATGCACTGGCGCATGCGCCGGTACCGCAGGCTTGAGTGATGCCCGCTCCACGTTCGTGAACGCGCATCGTGATCGCGTTGTTCTCTGGTCCTGCCTCAACAATTTCTAAATTAACTTGTGGAACTTTCAGGCCAATTTCCAATAAGTTGACGACCTTAACGTCTTCAACACCGACCACAGAGTGAGGGTTGCCAACTGACAAGTGCATCACAGGTCGATTCGGATCGCAACCGATTGCGGCCCAATTATCGGGCTCATCCAAATTCTCAATACGTCCCATGTCAACACTTGCTATCACTTCTTCGTGTGAAATTGGTTGTACATCAACAACACGATCGCCTGCGTCTGTCGTAACCACGTAAGTAACTGGCTCATCACAACCATCCTGATCGAACGCTGCCTGCACTAAACATCTGATGCCGTTGCCACTCATTTCGGCGCGTGACCCATCTTGGTTGAAAAGTTGCATTGCCAATTTGAATTCGCCTCGACGCGATAGCAACAATAAACCGTCGGCCCCGACGCCTGTTTCTCGATCACACCATTGCTTAGCAATACTCGGCCAATCTATTTTTGCGATTTCAATATCGGGCACAAATTCGATTTGTGAGGTTTCAAGAACGAGAAAGTCGTTTCCGAGTCCGTGGTGCTTTGTTACGACTAGCTGCATGATGATTGATGTCTAGCGTAAATGTTTGGCAACTACGGGCACAATTTCGCCAACTGGATCTTCACTGATTGAAACCCACTTAATTCTTGGGTCCCGACGAAACCAACGTTCTTGGCGAACAGCAAATTGGCGGGTGTGAATAATTGTTTCATTGACTGCTTCGTCAAGACTCATCTTGCCATCGAGATGCACCAGCAATTCTTTGTAGCCAAGGGCTTGTGCCGCGGTTCGGGATAACCCTTGTTTTGAGTTTCTTAGCGCAGTGACTTCGGCGAGTAAGCCGTCGTTCATCATCGCATGCACGCGATCGGCTACACGTTGGGCAAGTCTGTCACGACTCCAACGCAGACCGATTTGAGTTACCCCATTGTCTGGGTATGCACTAGTACCGGGGCCAAAACTACTAAAAGGCCTCCCACTGCCGATACAAACTTCGAGCGCACGAACAATTCTCCGACGATTTGATCGTTCAATCTTTTGTGCAGCGTCTGGATCTAGATCATTGAGTCGCGCAAACAAAGTCGCTGTATTTGATTCTTGTTCAAGTGCAACTCGAGTTTCTGGAAACTCGCCAGGCAAGACCAAATCATCAATCACTGCTGTCAGATATAAACCAGTGCCGGCGACAAATAACGCTCGACCATTAACTTTAGCTATTGACTCAAGTGCAATCGTTGCACTCTTTTTAAATTCCGCAACCGTAAACCGCTCGTGACTGTCAACCAAGTCAATGCAATGATGCGGCACAAGTGCCTGATCGGCAACAGTGGGCTTCGCAGTACCAATATTCATATCTCGATAAACCTGCATCGCATCGACTGCCACTATGTGTATCGGCGAGATAGGCGATGTCTCGACTTGCGCAACTGCCATCGCCACCGAAGATTTTCCGCTGGCTGTTGGGCCGACGATGACTACAGGTTTGGGGCTCATTCGAAAACTTCTAGTGCTCGAAGAAAATCAATTGCCACTTGAGACAGCGATTCGCACTTTGTGCGTTGGCACGTCACCGACTTCGACCAGTTGGCCCGACAAATGGAATCGTGCTGCGTCGGTCACTTCGACTTTGGCATATGTACCAACACGAAGGCTTTCTGGAGAACTGAAATGCAATATTTTATTTTGCCGTGTGCGACCTGTTGTCAGGTGAGGATTCTTTTTACTCATTCCTTCGACTACAACATCTTCAATTCGACCTATTCGTTCACGATGCTTGATTACCGCAGAATGATCCAGCACTATTTTTAGTCTCTCGTATCGCTCGACTGCCAACTTCGGGTCAATGAATTTGTCGACCATCCGCGCGGCTTGAGTGCCTGGCCGTGGTGAAAAGATAAAAGAAAATGCCGAATCAAAACAGGCTTCAGCACAAACTTCAACTGTCTGCAGAAAATCCTGTTCAGTCTCACCAGGAAATCCGACTATTACATCGGTCGTAACCGCAAGGTCGTCGATCATCGCTCTGGCTTGCGCTAATTGCTTCATGTATCGCTCAACTGTGTACCCGCGATGCATTAATGCAAGCACATTGTCAGAACCAGATTGCATTGGATAGTGCAGATGCTCAACAACATTGGGTATCTCGGCCATGGCCAGAAAAGTGTCCTCGCGCATATCTTTTGGATGGGGACTAACGAATCGAATTCTACGAATGCCAGCGACTTGCCCAACTTTACGCAACAATTCGGCAAATTGCGGTCTCGGCTTGACACTTGTATCGCCGGCTGCACGTGCCGACATCGAAAGGTCACGCCCATAACTGTTGACATTTTGGCCGATTAAAGAGATCTGGGTGACTCCACTGCGCGCCAAAGATTCAACCTCAGCAAGAATTTCAGATGCCGGACGCGAGATCTCTTTGCCGCGCACCGCAGGCACAATGCAATAAGCACAGGTATTGTCACAGCCGATTTGGATGGTCACCCAAGCGTTATACGAGATCTCTCGGCGCATCGGCAAAGCACTCGGAAACATCGTGTGATCATCAAGAATCGCCTCCTCAAGAATCTCGGTGACTGGTCGCCCATCTCGGGTTTGTTCGAGCAACTCAGCGGCACGATGCACATTGTGCGTGCCAATCACTACATCGACATACGGTGCGCGCTTTCGAATTGCATCACGGTCTTTTTGTGCCAAACATCCAGCAACAAGAATTTGTCTCCCATCTTGTTCTGTCTTCCAGTTCTTCAACTGACTTAAAGTGCCATAAAATTTGTCATCGGCGTTTTCGCGAATGCAACAGGTGTTGATCACCACAACATCTGCAGTCGCAACACTGTCAACATTCGTCATTCCGTCAGATTCAAGAAGGCCAGAGATGCGCTCTGAGTCGTGTTCGTTCATTTGGCACCCAAAGGTGCGAACGAAATAGTTACGGGTCACGACATTTCTATTTTACAGGTGTAATTTCGACACACTCGCCGACATCACGACCAATTGCGACCGACGGGCCCCGAAAGACCCGTCAGCCGCAATGGCTTTAGCGATTAAGAACTACTTAGAGCTGAATTGGCTGGTCATCTTTAGCCGTGAAAGCCTTCTTACTTGCTTTCTCGGCCGCTGGCTTTGCAGATGCTGGTTTGGCAGTGGCTAGCACTTCAGTCTTTTCGATCTTTGGGGTTGTGCCGACCTCATCGATTTTGTCGATCGAATTGTCGACCGAGTTGATTTTTGCAATCTCTGGCTCGACGACTGGCATTGATTGTCGGCGAACTCGATCTGCCATTTGCACCATTACTTCGGTGTTCTCTGAGAGAAAGTGCTTGGCGTTCTCGCGACCCTGGCCGAGTTGCTCACCGTCATATGTGAACCATGCACCAGATTTTTTGGCGATTCCCATTTCAACTGCCATGTCGAGAACAGCGCCTTCGCGACTGATGCCCTTGCCATACATAATGTCAAATTCTGCTTGTCGAAACGGTGGAGACACTTTGTTTTTTACAACTTTGACACGAGTGCGTGAACCTACGACTTCTACACCATCTTTGATTGTTTCAATACGACGGATGTCTAGACGAACCGACGAATAGAACTTAAGTGCGCGACCACCAGGAGTTGTTTCTGGTGAACCAAACATCACACCAATTTTTTCACGCAACTGGTTAATGAACACAGCAACTGTGTTCGACTTGTGCAAGTTGGCAGTAAGTTTGCGCATTGCTTGACTCATAAGTCGAGCTTGCAGACCCATGTGACTGTCACCCATCTCGCCTTCAATTTCGGCTCTTGGAGTGAGCGCAGCAACCGAGTCGATCACGATCACATCGAGTGCACCAGAGCGCACCAACATGTCAACGATTTCAAGCGCTTGCTCACCGGTGTCTGGTTGCGAGATCAACAAATTGTCAGTGTCAACACCGATTGCTTTTGCATAAATAGGATCCATTGCGTGTTCTGCGTCAACATAAGCGCAGATACCGCCATTGCGTTGGGCTTCGGCCACGATATGCATTGCCAAGGTTGATTTACCTGACGACTCTGGACCGAAGATTTCGACGATGCGTCCGCGTGGAACGCCACCGATGCCAAGCGCGATATCAAGCGGCAACGCACCAGTTGGGATGAACTCAATCTCAAGGCCTTGCTTATCGCCCATGCGCATGATCGACCCTTTGCCGAACTGCTTGTCGATTGCTCCGAGGGCTACTTCGAGGGCTTTGTCTTTTTCATTACTCATATTGTCTTGCCTTTCGTTTGTTGGTTTCTAGTTATGTGGAGAATTTGATCTTGGTTGGTTTGGTTAGTTATTTAATTGATGTGTTTAATTGATGTGTTCGAAATGAGGACCTTAGGTATGGGGTGTTGTACGCAACTTTACACACGAACAGATGTTCGGTCAAGCATCTGAAAACCTTTATAACATAAGGCTTAAAGAGATCTGTTTATTCGATGTGGCTGTTCGCTAACTCTCCAGATTCAATAGGACGCATGATCAGGTCTATTGCTAGCCAAGTCGTATACGAAATTGGATAGCCAACAACCCCGACTACCAAAGTGACCCCAATAGTTGAAACTAGTAATTGGACAATTGCAAGATCTGGATAGCTAGTCACGACACCGACCACAAGTGTCGCGATTAGTGCAGCACCAGTCAAGACAATATTTATCGCGAGAGCACCGAGCACAAAACCTTGCATATTGCGTTGCCACAAAAGTTTACAACCACGACACCGATCTTGGGTTTTAAACCATGAAACAAAAAAAGCACCTCGCTGACCACAGTGTGCACAACGTCGAATTAACCCGCGCAACAACATTCGTAAAACTGATGGAGAGTTTTGCACCATCAAAAAAATTTACTGTTTGATTTATCTCAGACTAAAAGTTCGTCAACAAATTCTTGAAACACATTTGCATAGTTAAGTGTTTCGGCTTCACCGTGCAATATTGAAATCAACCATTGATCGTCAAGACCTGGTGGCAACAGTGCGCCACGATTGATGCCGTGCATCCACTGTGCGAAAGCAAGATCAAAATCGGTGGCTTTGTAGTCGCGATAATTTTGAATCGGTTCACTCGCCCAAGTGATACAAGCCTTAGCGCCGAACTGAACTACGTGAGCATCGATACCAGCGCGATCTATGACACTGGCACAAGCATCAACAAGTTTCGTATTCAAATTAATCGCGGATTGTGTTGCTTCACGGGTGCAAACTTCTCGCAAAACCGCCTTAGCTGCCGCCATGCATAACGGGTTGCCGTTATATGTGCCGAGGTGAACGACCTTGCCATCGGTAATCGTGTCCATGTATTCGCGTTTGCCACCAAATGCGCCAAGCGGCAAACCGCCACCAATTGATTTGGCGAGCGCGACAAGATCCGGTATTACGCCGAGTTCGCCAGTTGCTCCACTCCAACCAGAAGTGATGCCGGTTTTCACTTCATCAAAAATTAAAAGTGTGCCGTAGCGTTGGGTGATTTCGCGAACCGCTTGCAAGTAACCAGGCAACGGTTTACATATCCCAATATTTTGCATCACGGGTTCAACAATGAAACACGCAACGTCACCCGCTCGCAGAACATCTTCGAGCGCCTCAGGGTCGTTGTATGGCACTACGAGAGTCGTCTTGATTGTGTCTGCGGTGATGCCAGCACTTGACGGCACCGAAAATGGTTTACGCGCAGGGCCGGCTACAGCAATTGGCGGCTTCATTGAAATCATCACTTCATCGTGATGTCCGTGATAGCCACCCTCTACTTTGACGATCTTGTCGCGACCAGTTGCCGCCCTAGCTACGCGAATTGCATCCATTGTGGCTTCGGTGCCAGAGTTGGTGAAACGCCAGAGTGGAAAACCGTAGCGCTCAGCCAGCATCTCAGCGACCTCAGAGTTATCTTCGCATGGGGAGACAAACAGTGTGCCGAGATCGAGCTGGGCATCAAGTGCCCTACGAACAGCAGGGTGAACATGGCCTGCAAAAAGCGCGCCAAAGCCCATATCGAAGTCGGTATAACGGTTGCCGTCAACGTCTTGCATCCACGAACTTCCCGCCGACGCAATAACAATCGGATATGGGTCGTAAGACTGAAAATTAGACGGGACGCCAAGAGGCATCACTTTGCGGGCTCGCTCTGTAGCACGATGCGAACCTTTTGTCCGCTCGGCGTACAACGCAAGCTCTCGGGTTGTTATCTCCCTTGCACGTTGTGCAAGTGGTGACAACAGCGTGGAATCCATCGCTGTCATGGTTATCAACTCCAATATTTAGTCATGATTAGCCTACCCGATGGCAGTGTTTGTAGCGAGTTCAAAACCTCAACGGGCACTAGGGATTTTCGTAAAATTTCAAGATATTTAATTTTTCTAAATAAAAATGAGCGGTGGAGCGAGCCACGAAGTGTGGCACACTGAATTGTTCGTGGTGGGCGTAGCTCAGTTGGTTAGAGCGCCAGGTTGTGGTCCTGGAGGCCGGGGGTTCGAGACCCCTCGTCCACCCCAACAAAATTTTCGCTTTTCTGCAATTCGCTTTGATCTATTAGAGTGGCGAGGCGTTATCGCTCCTCTAGCTCAGTTGGTAGAGCAACGGACTCTTAATCCGCAGGTCCTGGGTTCAAATCCCAGGGGGGGCACTATTGTCATGTACGAGATGAATGCGATCATTTTGTGCGGCGGTCAAGGAATTCGCCTTAGACCGTTGACGGCAGACATACCAAAACCTCTCGTGCCAGTGCGCGGTCGGCCAATCATTGACTTGATTATTGAGTTTCTGCGCAATCAAAACGTCACTGATATCACTGTTGCTGGCGGATACTTAGTTGAAAAACTAGAACAACACTTTCTTAGCGATAACCAAGTCAAAGTTATTGATACTGGTGACTGCGACATCATTGATCGATTGAAGTTGCTTCTCGTCGGCGACGCAAACGAAACACTTGTACTTTATGGCGACACTCTTTCGGATGTGAATCTCGTTGATCTTTTATCCGCTCATCGCAAATCGAAATGTGAAGCCACAGTTACTGTGTGGCCGCTTAAAAGCAGTTTCGGTATTTTTGATCTTGATGAGACTTCACGCGTCACTCAATACGAAGAAAAACCAGAACTTGATAAATGGATAAATATCGGATACTTCGTGCTCTCTAAATCAGCAATCTCAGCGCTCAGACAATTCAAGACATTTGAAGAATTCCTCGCAAGCCTGACTTCGCGTCGGCAGTTGCGCGCCTTTAAACACCGCGGCATGCACATCACAATCAATTCGCGAGCCGAACTCGAAGAAGCCGAAAATCTGCTCGCATCGTCAGCCGATTAAGATTAGAAAATGAAATCTAGTAACTCGTGGGCACAAAGAAATGTGCTGATTACTGGGATAAATGGCTTTATCGGCGGCAACCTTGCTCGCCGATTAATCGCCGACGGCGCAACCGTGACGGGCATCGAGAGAAATCAAAATCGTCAGTCAATGCTCTATTACGAAGCTCTAGATAAACATACTCAAATTGTCAACGGCGATTTATGTGACATGGCATTTCTTGAGCGAGTGATCGCAGAGGGACAGTTTGACACATGTTTTCATCTTGCGGCACAAGTCGAAGTTGGCGTTGGTCTTACAAGCCCGTACTCGACTTTCGAGACAAATATTCGTGGCACCTACACACTTCTTGATGCCATCCGCAAAGTGGGGTCAAGCATTAAAGCGATAGTCATCGCGTCAACAGATAAGGCATACGGCAGTTACCCGTCCGAAACGATGCCGTATCAAGAAGATTATCCGTTGAAGCCACAATTTCCGTATGGCACTTCTAAAGCTTGTGCCGATCTAATTGCACAGTCTTATGCCAACGATGTTTTTGGCTTACCAATTGTGATCACTCGCTTCTGCAATATTTATGGCCCCGGTCAACTTAATTTTTCTGCACTCATTCCCGACGCAATTCAGTGTGGGCTGGGTTACAAAACTTTTATTCCGCGTGGCGACGGCAGTCATATTAGAGACTTTATTTATTCGGCTGATGTTGCCGACCTGTATGCATGCATTGCGAATTCACTTACAAAGTCACCCGATAGTTTTCGCGGAAAGGTTTACAACGCCGGCACTAATCAACCCCGCAGCGTACGCAGCATCATTGAGCAACTATTTGAAATGCTCGACAAGAAAGATGATCTAAAAGCGATTCTCGCTCGGATGAAAAGTGCATCAACAACGGGTGAAATTGATACGCAATATATGGATTTCAAAACAGTTGAACGAGACTTCGGTTGGCAACCAAAAACAAGTTTCGATGACGGGTTGCGACAAACTATTGATTGGTTCGAAGGTTATTTACGGACAGAAAAAGGGCCGCACATTTGACCGAGATAACGGTAATCGTGCCTTATTTCAATGAGGCGAAAGTAATAGTTGAAACACTTGAGCAGTTGCGAGCACAAACTCTGGCACCTTCGGAAGTAATTATGGTCAACTCATCATCAACCGATAACTCGTCGTTAGTAGTTGATGCATGGATAACTCAAAATCAGAGTTTGCTTGCCTGCCCATTTCGTAATCTCAACTCGAGTACGAATACACCTGGCGGTTCTAAAGCAGCGGGGGTCGACATTGCGACTACTGAATTCGTCGCCTTCATGGACTGCGGTTTGAATTTTTCACCAGATTGGCTTGCGTTGCAATTTGCGATATTGATCAGCGACTCTGATGCCAGTTGGGTATCAGGTGGGCTAATCACTTCTGGCGAAGGGATAACCGATAAATGTGCGATCGCCCACACATATGGGTATCGCCGCTTTCGCCCATGCATGCCATCAAGTTTGCTTAGGCGCAATATTTTTGAAACTGTCGGAAGGTTCAAGGACTTGCGAGCAGGTTATGACGCGCAGTGGATTCGCGATGCAAATCGTTTTGGACAAAAGCGACTAATTAACGATTCTGTGGTTGTCTCGTATTTCGGAACAAGTTTTGCTCCGAATCTTTGGAAAGTTTTTAAGAAGTCAATCCTGTATGCCAGACCGACATTGCGTAGTGGCAACAAGAAAACGCCGTTCGTTTACATTTCAGCTGCAGTAGTGGGCATAGCCATTGCAATATTTTTGCCGTCGCTGGTCGTTGCTGGTGTGGTGGCATATTTTTTGGCCCGTCTCGGTCTAGTTATCAAGAAGTCAAAATCAAATGCAGTTTATTTTTTACGACCAGACCGGTTGGTGATGCTGTTATTGACTGGTGCAGCATTGGATTTTGGCAAGCTCATCGGCTACTTGCGTGGTCTCATTGATTCACTTGCAACTAAGTAAACTTTCAACAATGATCTCCAGAATTAAGACCAACTTAATTAAGTATTTTTTCTTCGGTAATTCAATATCTAATGACGGTTATTTGCGGCTCGCATATTTGCTTGGCCGCTTTATAGTTTTTTTGCCGTTATCGATTGGTGCCACACTCGTACTCGGCGTTTATTCAATATTTCGACCAGTAAAGATATTTATGTTGCGGTGTGACCGCTCAAAAATTTCATTTATCGTTGAAGATCTTGAAGTTGCGTTGCGCATAGAAAGACACAACACGAAAATCTCTGGCGCTAAACCAGCACTACTTTTTGCCGTTCTAGACTGTGATTCGCCAAACAAAGCATTTACTGCAATGTACGGACGCGTCTTACCGTTTCTAGACGACGACCGCCCATTTTTCCGCGGCATCATCCGCTACACGCCTCCAATTTTGCGAATAGAGCGCAGATACCTAGCCCGGCGACAATCTGAAAATCAAATGATTATTTGGGCAGAATCACCCCCTACTTTGGCTTTTACAGATGCCGAGAAACGACGAGGCTTTGAACTGCAGAAAAACCTTTTATCAGAAACTGCGAAACCATTCGTTTGTATCGCCCTGCCCGAAAAATCCTATTACCTCAAGAAATATCCACTAATTAACTCTCCAAAAAGTAAAAAAGATATTTATACCTGTATGCCTAGCTGGGAAAGATATTACCTCAGCATAAATTCTCTATCAGACACTGGCCTAAGTGTTATTCGAATGGGGCAGTCAGTTGACTCCGAGATCGACCAAAGTTCTTGCAAGATAATTGACTATGCGACTAATTCAAGATCAGAATTTGGTGACGTCTGGTTATTAGGAAACTGCAAATTTGTAATTGCTGGAGGAGGTACTGGCGTTTATTGGCCAGCCTCGACGTTAAACAAGCCAGTCGTCACTACTGACTTGTACTCAATGGTTACAACTTCCTACGGGCCTAATGATCTGACCATTTATCAACTTGCGTGGTCTCGGAGTGAAAAAAACTGATGCCGTTTTCTTGGATGATTAAACAAGGCGAAGGTTGGGCCCATAAA
>ERZ889217.294-NODE-294-length-32208-cov-10.353808_pt1 | contig 32208 bp, 33 predicted proteins | sample MGYA00521098_ERZ889217 | MGnify/ENA primary metagenome ERZ889217 (study PRJEB32303, sample SAMEA104408613) | aquatic metagenome | biome: Brackish water; feature: Pelagic; material: water | place: Baltic Sea | collected 2014-06-10T22:04:00 | depth 2,362 m ... | reverse complement strand
TTGGCTCAGGCGTTGGCTCAGGCGTTGGCTCAGGCGTTGGCTCAGGCGTTGGCTCAGGCGTTGGGGCGGGTTTGGCTAATGCGATTTCGAGAGGTTGCTGGTTTGGGGATAGGTTTGTTTCTGCCTCCAGAGAGGGGGGGGCGGGTTTGAAGTTTTCGGTGAAAATCGGGGGGGTTGGGGTGGGTTGAGCGGGGGTTCTGGTGTAGGGGCTTAGGGTGGGTTCTTCTTCGGGGAGGCCGAGATCGCGCATCAAATCGGCGGTGTTGTCTTCGGCGACCTCTTCGGGAATTTCGAGGATGTCTGGATGGGTGGCGCTATCGAGGAGTTCGTTTCCAACGGGGTCAAGGTTCATCTCGGGCAGGGGGGTATCAAAATCGATTCTCTGGATTTCATCCAAAAGCTCGCTGGCGGCGGTTTTCTTTTTTTTCTTTGCTACGCGGTGGTAGCGGGGGTCACTCCATTGGCCCAGGAAGCGGCTGGGATCATGAAAGAGCGGAGGCACTTTTTCCGGAGTGTATCGGCGGGGATCACTGATCGCGCGGCGCAAGGTGTCCCCGGAAACGCGAAGTGGAGAGCCGGCATCGGTTTTGCTAAGGGATTTCCCGAGGAACGGCACGATTCGCGCCGCGAGACCCTTGAAGGGATTTTTCAAATTCACCTTGGGGTTTTCCGCGCGGAATTTTTGAACGGCGTAAAAACTGCTGCCGGTGAGGACATCGCTCAGATTGTAGCGACTGGGGGGGACGCTTCCGCGGGAGGCAGTTCCTGAGATGGGGCTGTATTGTCGTGGGGGGAGGCTGTCGAGAAGCGCTGGAAAATCCAAGCCGGACGAGTCATTTCCTTGCTGGGCGAGGTGATGATAGAGGTCGTCGATTCGTCCCGCGTAGGGGCGAAGAAATATCCCGTCAGTGGCGAGGTTCCCACCGACATCGGCGAGGTAAATTCGGTTCGCGAGATCGACCGTGGCGGCGCTGGCCGGGTTGGCTTGGAATTTTTGCCGTTGGTCCTCAAGAGCGGAGGCTGAAGCGGAGGGCAAGGGAACAATCCATGTCGGCAAATCGCGATCGAGGGCGATAGGACGGGCGTCCATCCCGATCAAGGAGTCGATATTTCGAAAATTTCCGCCGACGAGTTGAGATCCATTAAATACCAAGAAATCAGCCGGGGGAAAACGGCTGGCCATGGCGTTTTGGCGGTCGAGATCGGGGTTTTGAATCAGAAAAACCCGAGCCAATTCCTCGAGGCCTGAGGAGTCCAGCCCCGCAGGAAGAAGTCTATTGAACCGCGAGAGGAGAACAATCGAGAGTGCGGCGCGAGTGGTTTGGTCTCGTTCCGCCGGGGCGAGGTTTCGGGCGCTATCGGCCAAAGCCACGGCAGTTTTTTCAAGCGACTGGGGGGATATCGGGGAGGAGGAATTGCTTTCGGAGGCGACGCTGGCCAGCGAGGAAGTCAACAGAATCAGCGCGGCACAGAGGGTGCGGCGCATGATTCTCAATAGTTGCACTGAAGCGTGATTTTCTCCCCGCACCGGCAAGTGACGATGATGTGGCCCACGCGACCTTCGGCATCGGGGACGACTTCCACTTGAGGTTCCCGGGTGTTGGCATCTTCGGAGAGCGGGGAACAAAGACCTGCGGCGTGTTCGCGAGATGCGGAGTCTTGGGATGGGGATTCATCGAGAGACAGACTCGAGGAAATGGGCGGCAAGTTGGATGGGAGTGAGATGCTTGGGCCGTTACTGCGGGTTGAGGCCACTGCGGGACGGCCTTGGAGAAAATCCTTCATCGTTTTGCGGGAAAATTAATTCGTGGCAGGTTTGGGGCTCGAATCAGGCGGCAGGCTCGGGGATGGAGCTGGCTTGGGGAATTGCGTGAGAGAGAGGCTCAACGTCATGCGATTGTTGTCTTCGGAATCCGCCGGGACATTCGGCAGGGGTTCGGTATCTCCCAAGCCCGAGACGCGCTGGGTTTTGGAAGGTTCCATGGCGTAGTATTCCATGGTTCGACGCACGGCATTTGAGCGGTCGGTGCTGAGTTCCCACGGGGTGTAGTTTTTATTCAGCCCCAGATCGAGTCCGGAAGCGGTGTGGCCTTCGAGGAAAACCTTGAAGTTGTATCGTTCCACCAACCAAGCCAAGTTTTGGAAGACTTGGGTGCCCCACTCGGTAAGTTCGGTGGTGTTGTTTTTAAAGAGCGGTTTCTTGGCTCGGTTGTAGATATTCATCCTCAAACCGTCCGAGGTGACCTGGATATCGAGGGGCTCCTTTTCTTCGTCTTGGACATTCAAAAGGCGAACAAAATCCCGCGCGATGGCTTTGAGGAAACTCTGGTTCTCACGGGTTAAATAATCCTGCATGCTAGAGTCCTTCTGAGTAGCCTTCACTTGGGCATCCATCATGCCAGCGGTTTGCGATGGGGTCTTTTTCTTTTCCGCATCGGATGCGTAGCCGGGGTCCTTGAAATAGAGGGCGACTTGAGCCATCACCTCGGGCTTTTCCTCAGCGACAAGGACCCAGAGCACGATGAACAAGGCCATCATGGAGGTTACAAAGTCAGCATAGGCGACCTTCCATGCTCCTCCGTGGTGTTCGTCTTTCTTTTTAGCCATGGCTGAGAACTAGGATCCGGTGCCGAGGCCTTTGCACATTTCCTCGATTTCGTCGGATGTCGGTTGGAAGGCAGGATCGACCATGCGGCGGCCGACTTCGACAGCCATCATGGGGGCCATGCCGCCGGTGAAGCCGATGACGGCTTTCATGATCACGGCGAAATACTGAAGTTCGTAGGCGTTGTTCAGTTTGATACGGGCTCCGAGTGGATTGATGAAACCATAAGCGCCGAGCACGCCGAGGAAAGTTCCCACGAGTGCGGCGGCCACTTTTTTACCGACAGCGGCCGCACCGGCGTCGATTGCGGCCATTGTGTTGATGATGCCCATCACCGCCGCAACAATGCCGATGCCGGGCAGCGAGTCGCCGACCAGTTGGAGGAGGTGAACCGGGTGACCGAAATCATCGGCCTTCGCCTCAAGATCGGCTTCGAGCATAGAGGCAAGTTGCTCGGGTTTGAGCCGGCCGTCGATGATTGGCTTCAAGCTATTGGTGAGAAACTCCACGCGTTCCTTGTCATTAAGGAACGATGGGTATTTCGACATGATCGGGCTGTCTTTCGGAACCATGATGTCGTCTTCGATCGCGATCAAGCCTCCACGGCGGGCCTTGGTGAACAATTCGTAGAGGAGTTTTAAAACATCCGAGTAGTCCGAGTTCGGGACGACCTGGGTTTTTAGCGCCAGTTTGATCTTGTGGACGGTGTGCTTGAGAAGGGCGACCGGGGCGGCGATGACCATGAGTCCGATCGAAACACCAGCGATGATGAGGTATTCGGGCCATGGGAAAAGGAGCATGATTTTTCCACCGGCGCCGATGAAGCCGACTAGAGTGGCGCCTAGAACGATGATGTATCCAATAATGAGAATCATGGGTGTGGGTGTGGTTTGTTTTTAGTTGAGAGTCGAGGCTATTTGTTGGAGGCGGTGCGGATGTAGTTTTTGAGGCTGAGCACGGCTTGGGTGTGGATTTGGCAAATGCGGGATTCGGTGACTCCGAAAACCTTCGCAATCTCAGCGAGGCGGAGATTTTCGAAGTAATACATCGCCAAAATTTTTCTCTGCATTTCGGGGAGTTGTTGAAGGCGGTCGACGACGAGTTTGATAAGCTCGTTCTTCATCGCCAGATCGCTGGCGGATGGTTGTTTCTCGTCGGGCACGACATCGTGCATATTCGAGTCGTCTTCCTCGCCGGCGACGGCATCGAGTTCGACATAGCTGAGCGGACGAAGCTCATCAAGCATGGCGGAGTATTCCTCGCTGGAGACCCCGAGTTCCGAGGCGACCTCGGCTTCGGTGGCAGGGCGGCCCTCTCTTTGCTCGATGCCGGCGATGATCTCGGTGACTTTTTTGGCCTTCACACGAAGCGAGCGGCTCAACCAATCCAGACGCCGCAACTCGTCCAGCACGGCTCCACGAATGCGCATCGTGGCATAACTCGCAAAAGTCACCCCCAAAGTGGGGTCGAACCGGCGGAGCGCATGAATCAAGCCCATCAAACCCACGCTGTAGAGGTCCTCGACATCGACGGTAGGAGGCAAACTGGCCCGCATGCGGTCCACGACAGAACGCACGAGAGGCATGTGGTTTTTGAGATTTTGCTCCTCAGTGAGCGTTTCGCCATAGGCACGCCATGCGGCGGACATTTTTCGAGAATCCGCTTGGGGGGGCTTCATAGGTGGATCGGCGACTTCGGACATGGGTTAAGCGGCAGGCTTGGGTTCGCCTTCGGGATCAGCCGAGGCGGAGTCGGCTTGAGTCTGAGCGGCTTCCTTGGCGGCCAATTCCTCATCGCGGAGGCGGGTCTTTTCGGCGACGATCTGCTTGGCACAAAGCTCCGCGGCATAGCGCAATGCCCGAAATAGAAAGGCCACCAAAACGCAACCGATCGTGGCATTGAAAACCGAGTCGGCCAAATCTTTGCCAGCAAGAAAGCTCACGGCAAGCGTGAGAAGAAAGCCAATAAAGCCTCCGATGAGCGTGAAGTATTGCATGGGCGACGGGTGGGTGTGCGAATGCGGGATTTTTACAATACACAGCAATTTTTGCGCCAAATAAATTCAACTTGATAATTTTTACTCAATAAAGGCATGAGACAACTTAAAAGAGAAACAAGAATACGCATTCTTATCGTTTTTTTGAGAAATTAGACATCAGAGGAAATAAATTAACGGAGGGTTTGGCAAAAAGTGCCGCTGGAGTTTCACACATGCAGCCAGAGGGTGGCAGATGGGGTATTTCCGAAAAAGTCCGGTGGCGCTGGTTTTTTTTGGAAGGAAGCGGCCGGAGCTAGACGCAGAGCCTCCGTTGCCAAGTCATCGGCGTGCCATTCAGAAAAGTTGGTCGAAAGCAAAATCGCCGCGCCCGGGCGGGCAAGGTTCAAGGTCTCGGCAAGAAGATCGGGGAAGTCGCGCTCGATCCGGAATGTTTTGCCCGATCCTCCGCGGCCGAAAGTTGGGGGATCGAGAATGATGGCGTCAAACGCCTCCCCCCGGTTGGCGAGGCGGCGGAGGTAGGTCCGCACATCCTCGGCGACGAAGCGGTGATTCTCGAGAGGGAGATTGTTGAGTTCAAAATTTCGTCGAGCGCGTTGGAGGAAGGATTTCGAAATATCCACGCTGATGGTTTCTGCGCCAACACTGGCGGCGGTAACCGAGAAGGCACCGGTGTGGGCGAAGGTATTCAGAACGCGCTTGGGATGGAGTTCGCGGAGATAAACGCGGTTGGCGCGCTGATCGCAGAAAAGACCGGGATTGTAGCCGGATTGGAAATCGACTTCGAACTGGAGTCCGTTCTCCATCACAATCTCCCGGGTAGGGGTGGAAGGATCGCCCTCAAGCAAAACCGGGGTGTCTTTTTCGCCGGGTGATCGGACGAGTTGACGGCAAAAAATGCGCGATGGGGACCAAGTGGATTGAGCCGTCCAAGAGTGGAGTTCCGCGAGAATTTGGGTGGTTGGGATTTCTGGTCGGCGCGAGATGAGCGCGGTCGAACCGTAGCGTTCGACCCAAAATCCCGGCCCAGCGGCGAGACGGAACGCTGTGGTGGTCTCCGACTCGAAGGCTGCGGCGAGGTTTTGGTCGAGCCAGCAGGCGGCACTCATTCGGTTTTCACAGAGGGAGGAATTGGGCAATCGATCGTATCGGCCATGGCGCGGAGGAGTTCGAACTGGGTGTCGTTCACCACGCCGTCGTGCATAACCGCAGCGCCGCAGGCCGCGAGGAATTGTTTTTTAACCGAGAGTGCCGCTCCCTCCAAACGATCCAGCGCTTTGTCGAAATCCACGAGATTCACGGATGGCGCGCGCGACATGGGAAATGCCGTGGCGGATTTTCCAAGGGATTTCAAGCCGGTCTGGAAGGCCGCTTCGTGGCCTTCGGTGGTGGCTTCGTCGGCGTTGGCAAGGGCGGAGAGCAAAATCCCGGCGTCGGGGAGCAATGGAACGATGGTCTTGAATTGAACGCGGCCGCGACCGGGTTTTTCAAAAAAGGCATCGAGGTGGCGGACGAGGAGTTTTTGGAGGGTGTATTCGAAGAGGTGAATCTGGCCATCGGCCTCGACGAGTTTTTTCACGGTGGCCCGGAATGTTTGATAATCCTCGCGCGACATTCCTCGCAGGGCGGGAATCGCCAGATCGACCAGTGCGAGTTTTTGGGCGGAACTCAGCGGGCCGCAGCGCTCGATCAAATCCAAAACCTCGGAGCGCAGGGTGGGGGGGAGGTTTTGGATGGCGGAGTCCTCGCTTGCCAGCAGCAACGCATAAACCAGCGCGCAGCCGCTCTGGATGCTGTGCGATGCCTCGATCGAGGCTTCGGGCAGACTCGAGAGCATCGAGGCGGCGGCGGCCAGACTGGCATTTCCCGGAAGGGGTGGGGGTGTGGATTCGGAGAGTTCGAGGTCCGGCGCGATTTGGGCGATGCGCTCCTTGATTGGGGGGTGGGTCGCGAAGAGGTTGAACCACGACTCGGCGAGGCTGTTTCCAAAAAACATGTGACTCGCTTCCTGGGCTCGGGGATGGCGGAGACGCGAGGTGAGGTTTCCGATTTTGGCGAGGGCTCCGGCGATGCCGTGTGAGCTGCGCGTGAATTGCACGGCGGAGGCGTCGGCGAGGAATTCGCGTTGGCGGCTGACAGCGGCTTGGATGAGTTTGGAGAAGAAAACGCCAATCCATCCGACGAGATACAAAACCGCGCCGGCCCCGAGGAGTAGTGCCACGATCGAGCCGCTATTTTTGTTGTCGCTGGAGCGGCTTCTGGGCGAAGAGGCGGCGACGCGCACGAGGACTCCGCCGAGGACGGCTAGGAATAGGATTCCATTCAGTAGCCCCATCAACCGGATGTTGAGCCGCATGTCGCCATTGAGGATGTGGCTGAACTCGTGAGCGACCACGCCTTGCAACTCATCGCGGGTAAGATTTTCAATGCAACCGCGAGTGACGCCGATCGCTGCATCGGTCGTTCCCCAGCCTGCGGCGAAGGCGTTGATCGAGTCCTCTTCGAGAATGTAAACGGAGGGAACAGGAACTCCGGAGGCGAGGGACATTTCCTCCACCACATTTCGCAGGCGGCGTTCGGACGGATCGATGGTGGAGGGATCAACGGGCGATCCGCCGAGCATTTCGGCAACGGCTTTTCCGCCTTTCGCGAGCTGGACGATTTTCACCAAACTCCCGATGCCGACCGAGACCACGACGCCAGTGGCGGTAACCCCGAGAAGTTGCCAGTCATCGTAGGCTTGGCCGAAAATCGCGCAGAATCCGAAATGCAGCGCGGCAATGATCCCAAGAACCGCGAGCAGGAAATAAACCACGAGCCACTTGGTGCGGCGTCGGGCGAGCTCCTGTTTTTGAAAAAAATCCATGCGCCGTGTCAGGTCACAGGCGGCTTGGTGGGCTTGGAGCCAAGGTCAGCGCGACCAGTCGAGCGCGCCTTTTTTAATCGCGTAGACATAGCCGAAGAGCAGGATCAAAACAAAGCTCAGCATGCTCCAGAGGATGACGGTGCCGGATTCCGCGATGAAATCCTGAAAGATGACCGCCCATGGATACATGAAAACGATTTCGATATCGAAAAGGATAAACAGCATCGCCACGAGGTAGAATTTCACGCTGAAACGAGGCTGACCGGCCATCTCCGGAACCATCCCGCACTCGTAGACCGTGTCCTTGGTGGGATTCCGCTTGCCAGTTCGGCCGAGGACGATGTTGGCAATCATGGCCACGGTGGCGAATCCGACCGCGACGATCACATGGAGTAATACGGGCGTGTAGTCTTGAAGCATGGCCGGGAGACTAGTGGTTTGTGCTTCGCGCCGCAATTTGTAAAATCTGCCCCATGAGCCTTCGCATTGCCGTCATCGCGGACACCCACGGCCGCCTTCCCGAAAAAATTCTGCCCGATCTCGCGAAGGCCGATGAAATTTGGCATCTCGGGGATTTTTGCGATTTGAAATGCTTGAGCGCCTGTCTCGCGATCGGGCGTCCATTTTACGCCGTGCTGGGCAATAACGACCACGGACTCGACCTTCCCGAGAAGCTCACCCTCGAGCAACACGGCAGGAATTTTTGCCTGATCCACATACCGCCGCGCCACCTGCCAGCGTGTGATTTTTTACTTCACGGCCACACCCATGTGCCGCGTGACGAGCGGGTGGGGGATTGCCGGATTCTGAGTCCGGGCTCGATTGGAAAAGCCAATAAGGGCGCTCCGGCGAGTTGGGCTTGGTTGGAGATCGGCGCTCGCGGCGTGCGGTGGAAAATCAATCTTCTTTAAGCGGAAGCCCGCCCTTGACCGCAAAAAAGATCACAATATTGTGATACTATGAAGACGGCCACCATTCGCGATTTGCGTTACGATTTTCCAAAGCTCGAGGCGTGGCTCGCCGGGGGCGAGGAGATTCTCATTACGAAACATTCCAAGCCGGTTGCGAAAATCTCGCTCCCGACAGAGGAGATTGGCGGCAATCTCCCGCCGCATCCGGATTACGCCGCACGCCGGAAGCGGATTTGGGGTGACCGAGTTTTCACGCGGGAGGAAGTCGAGGAGATGCGGGCTTTTGAAACCGGAGAACCGTGATCGCTTATCCTGACACGAGTTTTCTTTGTTCGCTCTACCGGGAGCAGGAGCATTCACCATTAGCCGACGACTATCGTGATGCCATGACCGAGCCGCTCTTTTTCACACGGCTGCTGGAATTTGAATTTCTTCAATCCATCGAGTTGCAAGTCTGGCTTCACGCGGCAGATCGGAAAAAGGGTTATCCTCGCCATGTCGCCGACCAAATGATCGCCGACTGGCAGGCTGATGTCGCGGCGGGTTTGAATCGAGTGGTTCCTTTCGATGTCGATTCCGTGCTGGGGTTGGCGTCCACCTACTCGCGGCAAAAAACAGCGAAGGGCGGTCACCGGACCCTTGATATTCTGCATGTGGCAACGGCGGTGCATCTTCGCGCCAGTGAATTTCTCACCTTCGACGGCCGTCAGCAAAAAATCGCCCGGCACGCGGGGCTGAAGGTTCCTTTCTAAAAATAGCCGTCAGCTTTAGAGTAAATCGGGACGGCGTTTTTTTGTCGCCTCCAGAGCGGCCTCACGGCGCCATTTTTCGATTGCCGCGTGGTTGCCGCCGAGCAAAACCTCGGGAACCTTCCAGTCTTTGTAGTCGGCTGGCCGCGTGTAGTGCGGGTGGTCGAGAATCCCATCCGCAAAAGAATCCTGCTGCGCGGAGTCGTCGTCGCCAAGCACTCCTGGGATCAGGCGAACCACGGCGTCGGTCACGACCAGCGCGGGCAGAACGCCGCTGGTGAGCACATAGTCTCCGATGGAAATTTCGTCGTCCACCAAGTGGTCGGCGACGCGTTGGTCAATGCCTTCGTAGTGACCGCACAGGAGAATCAAATCCTTTTCCAGAGCGAGTTCTCGGGCGATGGAGTCGGAAAATTTCCGCCCCTGCGGAGTCATCAAAATCACCTTCGATTCCGGCGAACGAATCTGTGTCAGCGCCAGATCGATGGGTTCGATTTTCATGACCATTCCCGGCCCGCCGCCGTAGGGAGCGTCATCCACCGTGCGATGGCGGTCATTCGTCCAATCGCGCAAATCCACCGCCTCGAGCTGAGCGAGGTTTTTCTCCTGCGCCCGCTTGAGAATGCTCTCGGAAAGCACGCAGCGGCACACTTCGGGGAAGATGGTGAGGATTTGGATTTTCAATCAGACCTGCTTTAATCTCCGCCAGTGCCCAAGTCCAGAAACAGCAAAAAAACCTCGAGCCCTTTGCGGGATGGCAAGCCGCTCGCCCGTGAAAGCCGCCACAAACGGCATGTGCTGCTGGTTTCTCTTTTTAAAATCGGCTTCGTCACCTTCCTGCTCTGGTCGTTGGTGGCTGGAGTTTACTACCTCTGGGCGCTGCAACTTGACCTCCGCCGCATCCACGAGATGAACGAGCGCTCGGTCGTTTATGACTACAAGGGCGAATACTACTCGCGGCTCGCCGGCGAGAACCGCGAGGTCGTGCCGTTCGACAAAGTCTCCAATCATTTCATCAACGCCCTCATCAGCCGCGAGGACACGCGATTCTACAGCCACCATGGCGTCGACCCAATCGGTGTCGCCCGCGCCGTCGTTCGCAACCTGATGCTCGGCGGATTCCGCGAGGGCGCCAGCACGCTCACCCAGCAACTCGCCCGCAACAGCTTTCCGCTTGGTGGAAAAAACCTCCACCGCAAGATCATCGAAGCCGCTCTGGCATTCCGCATCGAAACCGAGTTGACCAAAGAGGAAATCCTCGAGGCCTATGTGAATCGAATCTACTTCGGCTCGGGAACCTATGGCGTCGAGGCGGCGAGCCAGATTTATTTTGGGAAGCCGGCTTCGAAATTGAACCTCCAAGAGTCTGCGACGCTCGCGGGGCTGATCCGAAGCCCGAACCGCTTTTCTCCTCTCAACAACCCCGATGGCTCGATCCGCGAGCGCAACACCGTTCTCGGCCGTATGCTCGACCTCGGCTTCGCCACTCAATCCGAGTATGACGAAGCCGCCGCCAGCCCGCTCGTCGCCATGCCGCGAACCAAAACCTCGCCGGAGGACAACTGGGCGATGGATGCCATTCTTCGCGAACTCGAACTCGTCCTCGACGACGGTCAGATGGATGGCGGTGGGCTGAAAATCTACACGACCATTGATGGCCCGCTCCAACGCGCCTCCGAGGATTCCGTTGCCGAGCGACTTGTTCAAGCCGAGTCCTTGCCCGGCTACCCGCACAAGCCGGCAGCGGATTTCAACGAATCCGTTCTCGATGCCGAAAAATCCGCCCCGTATTTGCAAGCGGCTGCGATTGCTTTGGAAAACCGCTCCGGTGGAATCCGCGCGATTGTCGGGGGGCGGGATTTTTCGAAGAGCAAATTTCAGCGCGCGCTTTTTGGAAAACGCCAAGCGGGCTCGGTCATCAAGTCGTTCGTTTTCGCCAGCGCCTTTGAGGCTGGACTCGCGCCGAATGAGGAAATCTCCGACGACCGCATCCAGCCTGGAGAAATTCCCCGAAAGTTTGGCTCCTACGACCCCGGAAATTCCGACGGCGAGTATCGCGGGCCTCAGCCAGCAGGCGTTGGCTTGATCGACTCACGCAATACCATGACCGTCCGCATCGGTATGCGCGCCGGGCTCGACCGCATCGCGAATATGATCCAGCGCGCGGGCATTGCCGAGGATCCCCCGAGATTTCCAGCCCTCTGCCTCGGGGCGTTCGAGACGAGCCTGAAGGACATCACCTCGGCCTACACAGTGTTCGCCACCGGCGGCGTGAAGTTGCAGCCCTACATCATCGATCGCGTTTTGGATTCCTCCGGAAATATTCTCTTCAAATCCACCCGCGGGCGGATTCCCGTCATCAATCCCGCCGCTGCTCAAATGACCGCCTCGCTCCTCGAGCAGGTCGTGACCCGTGGCACCGCCGCCCGCGCGAGCACTCTCGGCCTTGAAGGCTACGGCGCCGGCAAAACGGGAACCACAAACAACTACCTCGACGCGTGGTTTGTGGGCTTCGACAAAAACCTCACTTGCGGCGTGTGGGTGGGCTTCGACAAGCCCCGCCCGATCATGAAGGGCGGTTACGGCGGCGCGCTGGCGCTTCCGATTTGGGTCGATATCATCGAAGCCTCGAAGCACGGCTCGTAGCAAAAATTCGCTTGGGATTTCAAAAACCTTGAACCCGCGAACAGGGACGATATTTTCGCGCCCTCGCGTGAATAACAGACAGACCACTTCGCACAAGCCGACCCACGAATGCGGAGTGTTCGCGGCGTTCAATCATCCCGACGCCGCCATGCTGACCTACTACGGTCTTTTCGCCCTGCAACATCGCGGCCAGGAAAGCGCTGGCATCGTTTCGGGGGGAGGGGACAACGCCTCGTTCCGCTATCACAAAGGTATGGGGCTCGTCTCGCAGGTCTTTCAACCCGGCGATCTGGAAAAACTCCACGGCAACCGCGCTATCGGCCATGTCCGTTATTCGACCACCGGCTCGAGCAATCTCAAAAACGCCCAGCCGTTTTTCGTCGATACCGCTCGCGGCCAACTTGCGATCGCCCACAACGGAAATCTCGTCAACGCCGCCGCCCTCCGCGCTGAACTCGAAGAGCGCGGTTCCATTTTCCAAACCACTGTCGATAGCGAGATCGTCCTGCACCTCCTCGCCCAACCTCCAGGGGACGGCGGCGGGCTCGCCTCGCTGCGTCGGCTCCAAGGCGCGTTTTCGATCGTGCTCATGGGCGAAAATGAGGTGATCGGTTTCCGCGATCCCCACGGCTTCCGGCCGCTGTGCCTCGGAAAACTCGATGGCGGCTATGTGCTGGCCTCGGAGAGTTGTGCTTTCGATCTGATCCACGCGGAGTTCATTCGCGAACTCGAGCCCGGCGAGGTATTGATCATTGACCAAAATGGACTCCGCAGCGAGTGGCCCTTCCAGAAGGAACGCAAGGCGCTGTGTATCTTTGAGTATGTTTACTTTGCGAGACCCGATAGTAATATCGACGACCGCAATGTCAGCATGGCCCGTGTCCAGATGGGCCGCGAACTCGCCCGCCAGCACCCTGTTGAAGCCGATTTGGTCGTTCCGGTGCCTGATTCCGGCATTTTTGCCGCATTGGGTTTTTCCGAGGAGAGCGGCATTCCGTATTACCCAGCCTTCGTTCGCAACCACTACATCGGCCGCACTTTCATCCAGCCGACTCAGATGATCCGCGACTTCAATGTCCGCGTGAAGCTGAACCTCATCCGCTCTGCTGTAGAGGGCAAGCGCATCGTCGTGGTGGATGACTCGATCGTCCGTGGCACCACCGCCCGCTCGCGTGTCGTCAACCTCCGCGAGAACGGCGCGACCGAGGTTCACATGCGCATCAGTTGCCCACCGCACAAGCATGCGTGCTACTACGGCATCGATTTTCCCGATCCCCAAAAGCTCATCGCGAATCAATGCACCGCCGCCGAGATCTGCAAATACCTCGGCGCCGACTCAATCGGCTACCTCAGCGCCGAGGGCATGGTTCGCGCCACTGGGCGACCCGCCAATGAGTTTTGCCTCGCCTGTTTCAATGGCGACTACCCCGTTCCCTACGACGAAAAATTCGACAAACTCGTCATGGAGCAGCGACGCACCAAGGCCCGCCTGCTCGAAGACACCACCGACCGATTATTTTGAAAAAGCCAAAAAAAGCCTACGCCGCCGCCGGGGTTGATGTGGACCTCGGCAACCAAGTCAAAAAAGGAATCCACGCCCTCGTCAGCGCCACCCACGGCCCCGAGGTTTTGGGCAAAATCGGAGGTTTCGGCGGGCTGTTCCGCCCCGACTTCCGGGGAATGAAAGACCCCGTGCTCGTCTCCAGCGTGGACGGCGTCGGCACCAAGCTCAAAATCGCCTTTGCCACGAACCGCCACGATACCATCGGGCAGGATCTCGTGAATCATTGCATCAACGACATCGCCGTCATCGGCGCGCGCCCGCTTTTCTTCCTCGACTACATCGGCGGTGAAAAACTCGACCCCGTCGTTTTTAAGCAAATCCTCAAAGGCTTCGCCAAAGCCTGCCAAGAGGGAGGTTGCGCCCTCATCGGCGGAGAAACCGCCCAAATGCCCGGCATGTATCAAAAAGGCGAATACGATGTCGCCGGCACCATCGTCGGCGTCGTGGACCGCCCCAAACTCCTCGACGGCTCCAAAGTCCGCCCCGGTGATGTCATCATCGGTCTCCGGGGCAATGGCCTCCACACCAATGGCTATTCGCTCGCCCGCAAGGTGCTCCTCGAAAAAATGCGCCTCCCGTTAGACAAGCCCGCCCCCGGCATGAAACTCCCCCTCGGCCGCGAATTGCTGAAAGTCCACCCGAATTACCAACCCCTCATGGCCTCCCTCCCGGCAGGCAGCCTCCACGGCGCCGCCCACATCACCGGCGGCGGGTTGCTCGACAACCTCCCGCGCGTCCTCCCGAAAAATTGCCGCGCCGCCATCCGCAAAGACTCCTGGCAAGTCCCCGAAATCTTCCGCCTCATCCAAAAAGGCGGCAAAATCCCCGAAGACGAGATGTATCAAGTCTTCAACATGGGCATCGGCATGACCCTCATCGTCCCTCGCGCCAAATCCAAAGAAATCCTCGCCCAAACCAAAGGCCTCCTCATCGGAGAAATCACCAAAGGCCCCGGCGATGTCACCATCGCCTAGGTTGGATTGGGGATTTTCCCTACGCACGGCAAATTTTTTCCCTAATGGGGTAAATCACCTAGCGCATCGGCAAAAAATTCCCGCCCTTTAGGAGAAAATGCAGATTTGACCACAGAGGACACAGAGTGCACAGAGGGGGGTATGAAGATCTGCTTCCTCTGTATCTTAGCAAGAATCTACCTTGCATATAATAAATTAAGAGTATTGATCAATTTTCCTCTCGTCTTTAAAAGAATATGCTACTGCGGTTCACCACTCTTCAATAGCGGTCTTTTACCAAAAAACGCCACCCGGATATTTCCAAACTATTCCCCCTCTGTGCTTTCTGTGTCCTCTGCGGTCAATCCTTTCCAATATTTTCCCCTCAGCAATCCAAGTTGGCACGCACCTTGCTCTACACTATTCGCAGTGAAACCTGACCCAGGATAGGGTCACAACCCAAATATATCATTATGATCTCGATCAATGTTAACCCCGCAGCCAGCGGTGCAGGCCTCAACCTCGGAAAAGCCAACGAGGCCCTACAAAAGAGTCTCTCCCGACTCTCCAGTGGACGCCGTATCGTCACCTCCAGCGACGACGCCGGCGGCCTCGCCGTCTCCATGAAAATGGCAGCCGCTCTCAAGCGCACCGAAGCTACTGCTATCAACCTCCGCAACATGGTTTCTTTCTTGGATACACAAGATGGAGCCTTCAAGGTTGCCGATAAAGTGGTTAGCCGCATGTCGGAACTTGCTGCTCTCTCTCGCGATGTGTCTAAAAACTCGGGAGATATTGAGAATTACGACAAGGAATTTTCTAACCTCAAGTTGCAAATGATGAGCTTGGCAACAGAGAAGTTCAATGGTGTGGCACTATTCGATGCATCCACAGAAGTTGGCAATGTTTTTAGTGTCCCTACGGTCGAAGATGGGTCGCAAACTACCTCTGTTACCCAAGCCGGACTCGCATCCGATCCTATGATATTAATGATGAACGAGGGATTTCATACATTTGAGATTGAAGGAAATAAGTTTATAGCACCATTTAGTTCAGACCTTACCGCATCGACCGGCTTCACGGCTTATCAAATTCCTGGTGGTGTCCTGTCCCCTGTTGAGTTAACGGGAACTTTTGATACCACTGGAACGCCTTCTTTGACTGTCCAAGTTACAGGTATTATGACTGTTGAAGGGACCCCTCCAATTCCATCCCAGTCTACGATAACATCTACCGGTGGTAGCGTTGCTATTTCAAGAGCTTCAACTGCTGTTCTTGATGCCACAGATATCGATGATTTTGTCCAAATTGAAAATTCTAGTGGCCAAACAGTCCGGAATACAACCCTAAACTATTCAAATTCTGACGAATATGCATTCCTCACTCAAGAGGCTCTTCAGCAGCTCGCCGATATGCGAGCACAAAACGGTGCAGAAATGAGTCGTATCAACTTTGCTCAAGATCTCTTGAACATCAACGCTGTCAACCTTGAAGCCGCGAACAGCCGCATCATGGATGTGGATGTCGCTGCCGAGAGCAGTCAACTCGCCCGCTTCCAGATTCTGCAGCAAGCCGGCACGGCGATGCTCGCCCAAGCGAACACTAGCCAGCAAAGCCTCGTCCGCCTGCTCCAAGGCTAATTAAAGCAAAAATCAAACTCAAAACCTGGAAGCCCGCCACCCGGCGGGCTTCTTGTTTTAGTTTAGAGGACGAGAAAATGGGGCGAAAAATGGTGAATGGGTCCGACCAACATATTCACATATTCCACATGGCTTCTGGTGTGCATTTGGTATTTTGATCCGATTTTCCTCGTTGCAGTCCGAAATTTACAATAATCGCTAGGAGCGCCAACGTCCTCGTTGGCATCGATGATCCAACTCCCGCCGAGGCGGACCTCAGCGTTCCCATTTTGGAAAAAATGACTTTGTTTGTTGCGGGCGTGCTTGAAACATTGTCCGCGGGTGATGAACGAGGCCAATGGCGGAGAGGAATTCGATGATGCTGGCACGGTTCTTGCTTGGGTTGTTGGAAATGAACACTCTTGCCGCCCTCGACCACTACAATTCGCTCTGCGATGAACTGGATAGCTTCATGCATGAGGAAAATTCCCAACTTCGCTTTCAACCGGCGGATGGGAATCAGTTATTGGATCGCAAGCGGGGGATTCTTGAGAAGTTGGAGGGCGCTTTGCAGATGCTTCGGGTGGCGGGTCCCGTTCGGACGGCGGAGCATTCGGCGTCTTGCGAGATCCGCAAGCGGGTGATGGCTAAAATCCTGAAACTTCTTCTACTCAGCCGCGAGAGCGAGCAGTTGCTTTTGAAACACTCGGTGATGACGGCGCCTCGCATGGAGCAACCTAAAGCCACTCCGGCACGGCTCGCGACTACTTATAAGACTCGGAAAACTCCGGCGAAGGGCACTTCGCAAGCGGAAGGTTCCTGGGTCGTTTGGTAAATCCCGCGCCCTTGCGGTGTCGGAGGTTTGTGGTTTAATCCGGGAGTTCCATGGCTCAAAAATCGCTTCCGATCACTCCTGGTCAAAAATACAAATTTGTCGTCAAGTCGGCTGAAGAGGCCGCGGCGATCATTCGCGACAAGCTCGGAGAAATGGCGCAGGTCATTTCGGTCCGTCAGGTCGAGGGGGAGGGGTTGGCTCGTTTCCTGAAATCCCCGAAGCTCGAAATCATCGCACAGGTCCCGGTGGCTCCCGCCGAAAACACCGAGGAAAAAGTTTCCTCCAAGGCCCCGGCTGATTCTGCCGACTCGGGCGAGGAATCGGAATCTCCCCAACGCCGCAAAGCGGGGCGTTCCCGCAAGCCTCGTGTGGCGTCACCATCTGCGGAGCCGCGCCGAGAGGAGACCGATTATGTTTCCGAGACTTTGGTTCGCGCGATGTTCAACAATCTCCCCACGGGCAGGCTGTGGACGATTTTGTCCAAGGCGGGCATTCCGACGGAATTCCTTGCCCAGATCGGCGAGCAACCCGAAACCCGCGGCCTGAATGACCAACCGCTCCAGACGGCGATTTCTCGTTTTGCCTTGTTGATGCGCGACCGGGCGCCGGGCCGTTCCCTTTCGCTTTCGAACCGCGTGGTCTTCTTTGGTTCCCCAGGCTCGGGATCGACCACCGCGCTTTGCAAACAGCTATCCTCCGATGTTTTTCTGCACGGTCGTCAAGCTTGTGTGATGAAGCTCGATTCCGACGAACCGAATTCGAGCGAGGGTTTGGCGATGTTCTGCGAGGCGCTGGGCGTTCCACTCCTTCGCACAACGGCGGAACTCCGCAAAATCCCCGAAGAGGCGGCGGTGTATTTTGACATGCCTGGCATGGTCCTGACGGGAAAAAATATCCGCCACATCCAGAAAATTTTCGATGAGCTCGGCATTTCGTCCCGCGTGTTGGTGGTAAATGCCGCCTACGAGCGCCAACTCATCCAAGAGGCCTACACCCGCGCCAGTGCCATCGGAGCGACCCATGTCGTCTTTACGCATGTTGACGAGATTCCGCGTTGCGGCAAACTTTGGGAGTTCGTGCTCGATGACGGTCTGGTGCCGCTCTTTGCCAGCACGGGCCAAAACATCGCCAGCGATTTCGACCGCCATATCATTGACTTACTGGTGCGGAGAACGCTCACCGCCGGTGACGAGTAAAGGGAAGGGAAGCGGCATGATTTCAAAAATATCTCGAGTATCACTTTGCGCGCTGGGAGCTCTTCTCGCTCTTGTCGGATGCGAAGATCCGCCCCAAATCATCGGGCCAAAAATCGAAACGCTGCCCTCGTCACCCACTCCGCCTCAGGTTCTGAATATTGGTGTGTATTTGCCTTTGCAGGGCGAGATGGCTGCGAGTGGCGACTCGATGCTGAATGGCCTGATCATTGCTGCCGAGCAGGCGAATGCCTCCGGCGGAGTCCTCGATCGGCCGGTGCGGCTCGTCGTGCGTGATACAAAATCCCAGCCCGATCGCGTGGCAAAAGCCGTCACCGACCTCATCACGGAGGATAATGTTTCCTGCATAATAGGCGGCCTCACAGGTAGCGGATCCGAGGCCACGGCCATCGCGGCAGATTATGGAGTGCCTCTCCTTGCGCCGGGTTCCACGATGCCGGGGGTTCCATCCAGCGAGCCTTGGACGATTCGTTTGTGCTACACGGATTTTCTTTCTGGCCGTGTGATGGCGAAATTCGCCCGCTCTCTCGATGCCACCCGCGCGGTCGTTCTCTATGACCCCGGGAGCGATTATGCCAAGGCGCTGGCGCTGGCATTTGGAAAAGCCTTCAAGTCGAAAAGGAGCAATGAAATTGTTGGCGAGCCTTTTCAGACCGGCACGACTGACTTCAGCGAGCACATCCAGGAGATTCAAAAGATCAGGCCCGATGTCGTTTTCCTGCCAGCCGATGCGCGTCTTGCCGCGGCGATCGTGGTTCAAGCCCGGGCTGCTGGGCTCGAGACCCCATTCCTCGGCACCGCCACTTGGGATACCGAAGAATTCCTGAATGACGCCGGCGAGGCCTCGAGGAATTGCTACATGCCGGGTCGTTATGCCCATGCCCCGAGTGCGGAGACCGAATCGGCCCGCGCCTTTTTGTCAGGCTACTTGGAGAAATACAAAAAATCCCCGACCACCATGGCGGCTCTCGGATACGACTCGCTGCGTGTCTTTCTGGATGCCTACAAGAAAACCCAAGGCCAAGGCGGCGAGCCGCTGCGTGTGGCGCTCATGGAAACGATGAATTTCGAGGGTGCCACAGGTCCGATTACCTTCGAGCCCGCGCTGGCGATCTCCAAGGCGGTTCCGATCTTGAAAGTCAAAGACGGCGACTTTGCGTTTGTCGAAACCCTCGTTCCTTAGAAGGGCTCTTTTTCCTTGGAGGGATGGGCTTGGGTTTTTAGAGTCACCGGCCTTATGAAACCCGCCATTCGCGTAGCCGTCACCGGTGCAGCCGGTCAAATCTCCTATTCTCTTCTTCCCCGCATTGCCTCTGGTGCCATGTTCGGCCCCGATCAACCGGTCATCCTCCAACTTCTTGAAGTGCCTGTCGAAAAAGCCATGAAAGCCCTCGAGGGCGTGGCGATGGAACTCGACGACTGCGCTTTCCCGCTCTTGCAAGGCATGGTGCTCGCCGACGATGCGAAGGTTGGTTTCAAAGATGCCAACTGGTGCCTACTCGTCGGAGCCAAGCCCCGCGGCCCCGGCATGGAGCGCGCCGACCTCCTCAAGGACAACGGCAAAATTTTCACCACCCAAGGCCGCATCATTGATGAAGTCGCTGCCGAGAACGCCCGCGTCGCCGTGGTGGGAAATCCCGCCAACACAAATTGCATGATTGCCGCCAGCATGGCCCGCCGCCTCACGCCGGATCGTTTCACCGCGATGGTCCGCCTCGACCAAAATCGCGCCCAGACCATGCTCGCCAAAAAAACCGGCGTCGCGACCACTGAGGTCTCGGAGATTTTCATTTTCGGAAACCACAGCCCGACGATGTTTCCGGCTTTCAGCCACGCCAAAATCCAAGGCCAGTCCGCCGAGAAATTGGTCAACGACCGCGCCTGGCTCGAAGGGGAATTCTGCGAGAAAGTCGGCAAGCGTGGTGCGGCGATCATCGCTGCCCGTGGCGCATCATCGGCCACTTCCGCTGCGAACGCCCTCATCGACCATGTCCGCGATCTCGTGACACCTGGCAAAATCCACTCTGTCGCCGTGAAGTCTGAAGGCCGCTACGGATTTGATCCGAATGTCTGGGCCGGAATGCCGGTCAAGACCACTTCTCCTGGTGCCTTTGAAGTCATCACGGGCATCGAGATGGATGACTTCGCGAAGTCGAAAATCGCCGCGACGAACAAAGAACTCGTCGAGGAGCGCTCCTTCGTTGCCGAAATGCTCGGCTGAGGAAACTCCCCGCTACATTTCCTTCTCAAGCCGCTCGCCGAGCCACTGCTTGATCATGCTCTGGTAATTGAGATACCGGGAGCGGGCGAGCCGTTTGATTCGGGCGAGCATCTTGGGATCGAAGCGCAGCGTTACCGTCATCGACTCGCGGTTGTCGGTTTTTAACACCGAGGAATTCATCAGCCGCGGGTCGAGGCTCGTTTCGCTCCAAAACTCGCGCTCGAGTTCGGGCGTCTCGAAGTGGGGGATATCCCGCCAGGTTTTAATCACACGCATCGGTTAGATCGAAGCCTCCTGGGTTTTGCGTTCGAGAAACACAATCTCCTCCTCCGTGGCAGGCCTTGAAAAAATGACTCGGTGGCTTTTGCCATCTGTCCAGAAAACGGAAAACAGTGCCTTGCCCGCGACGGATCGCCCCAGGCAAAAATAGCGAGCCTCCCGGCCAGGCTCCAACTCGGTGTCTGGAAAAATCCTCAGGCTGAAAGGATCTTCGAACGACTCCTCGATCTCGCCGGAGGAAAGTTCATGCGGTTCGGGAAAGCCGCCTGACCAGTCGAACTCCATCAGGCGATCGGCGCGGGTTGGATCAATTCGATTTCGTAGCCCTCGGGCGCATCGATGAAGCCTATCACCGAGCCCTTCGAGGTTTTCGTCGGACCATCGCTGAGCGGATAACCCAGAGCGGCGGAGTGTTTGGCGAAAGCCTCGATGTCATCCACCTCGAAAGCCAGATGCGTGAGATCCGGGCCGACCACCACCGGCCCACTGCCGTCATATTTGCAAATCTCAATCTCCTGCTCGGTCCCCGGGGCTTGGAAGAAGACCAACTCGGAGCCTCGTCCGCTTTTGCTGCGGCGGGTTTCTTGAAGGCCTAGGACATCGCGGTAGAAGGCCACGGTTTTGTCGAGGTCGCTGACACGATAGCGGGTGTGGAGAAGTCGTTTGATCATGGGTTTGCGGAGGGAGTTTATCCCTGTTTGAAATTCCCCCCGCAAGCCCCGATCGGTCCGGTCTTCTACAAACCACTCGGGTAAGTTTCCTCCACCTCGCCAGCCTCCCAAGCGACCGTGCGCTCGAGCGGTTCGACCGCACGCGTTTCATCGATATGGAAAATGCCGTCGAATTGCTCCGGCAGGGAGGCGGCGAAGTAGTGGCTCTGCCGCTCCGTCTCCGGATGGTAAACGACCCCAATCGCCCGCTCGAGTCGCATGGGTCGGAGATGCTCGGCCACGGAGGAATGCTCGTGGAAATCCAACCAGAAATTCCCAAGGCCCGTTTGGTGCATGAGCATTTCGTAGCTTCTGGAAATCGCCGGGCGGATCGCTTTGTGTTCGGCGGGTCCGTCCCATTCGGAGGCGGCGGTGACGGTTCCCGTAAAGGTGGTGAAACCGATCAGGACGGCTTCTTCACCGAAATGCTCACGACAAAGTTGCCCGATATTGAATTCGCCATGGCGACCCATCTGAGTCGCCAGCGCATTTCCTACATGGGAATTATGGGCCCAGACGACCACTCGCGAGTTTTCACGGGTGCGATTGATATGGGTCATGAGGGCTAGGAGGGTATCCATCATGTGCCGGTCGCGGAGGTTCCAAGACTTCACATCACCCCGCAGCATCGTGCGGTAGTAATTCTCCGCATTGGCAACGACGGTGGCATTCTGCTCGGCTTGAAAAAAATCATCCGCCGCCTCTTCGCCATCAAGTTGCAGGTAGGAGCCTTTTTTTCGGCGAAGCTCGGCGAGTGCCGATACGACTTCCTCCTCACAGCTTTGGGCGACGCCCGCACCGGTGAAAAGTCCGTAGCGCCTCGAGTCTCCCCCGAAATGCTCGAAGCAGGAATATCGCTTCGAGAAACTATGTGCGGTGGCGGGGTCATGCTTTTGAAGATACTCGAGCACCTCCCTGATTGATTCGTGCAAGCTGTAGAGATCGAGCCCGTGGAATCCCACCTTGGCCCGGGCATTGGTGAGCGAATCGTTGTGATCGCGAAGCCACCCGACGAAATCCAATACATCGGAATTTCGCCACATCCATTGGGGAAACCTTTTGAAGCCCCCCAGCGCATCGATCGCCGATTCGTCCGTCCCCATTCCTCGCGCAAATCGGTTCACCCGCCAGGAATCCGGCCAGTCCGCCTCGACCGCCACGGCGTGGAATCCGAGCTCCGTAATCAGCCGCTTGGTGATCTCTGAGCGGATGGAATAAAACTCATGCGTTCCGTGGGTGGATTCCCCGATCAGAACGAGTCGAGCATTTCGGCATCGCTCAAGGAGGGCGTCGTAATCTGCCGATCCTCCAGTGAGGGGCTGCGCCGCGTGGCGAATAGCTTGGATTTCCTCGTTCATAGGGCTCCCACTGGCTCGATTTTCGCTCCCATTTGAACGAGTTCGTAGATCGTATCGTCGTCCATTTGGGCGAAATCCTCGTAGAATTGCCCAACACCGTAGAAATCCGGCGGCAGGACCACGGCGATAAATTCATCCACCAAAGGTTCGATTTCCCATTTTGCCGAAGGCGGTGCGGCAGGAGTGGCCACGATGATTTTTTTCACATGCTGGGCACGGAGAAGTTGAATCGCCACCCGCATGGTGGATCCCGTCGCAATCCCGTCGTCGATGAGAATCACAATCCGACCTTCGACTTGAATCGGGGGCCTGTTTCCTCGGTAAAGTGCCTCGCGGCGCATGAGTTCCAGCGCCTCGCGCCGCTCCACATCCTCGAGCGTCTCGGGAAGGATACGGAGGCTTTCGATCACACTTCGGTTTAAGAACCGCACCCCGCCGCTGGCGATCGCTCCCATGGCGAGTTCCTCGTGATTGGGCACGCCGAGTTTCCGAACGATCAAGACATCAAGCGGAAGACCCAGTTCCTGTGCCACTTCGTAGGCTACTGGCACTCCTCCTCGAGGCAGGGCAAGGATGACGGCATTCGGGTGGTTTGTGTATTTGGAGAGTTTGTCGGCGAGAATTCGGCCGGCATCTTTTCGGTCTTTGAATCGAGCATTCATGCGTGGTGGATAGCGGGTTGTGTGAGGGTTTCGCTGGATTGGGAGAGATGAACTTCGAACCAACGGGCGGCGAGATTGGCAACTTTTTCCAAGGCGCCCGGCTCTTCGAAAAGGTGGGTCGCCCCGGGAATGATCGCCATTTTGCGGATGCAGGTGAGGTGTTCGTAGGCGTCGCGGTTGAGTTGGAGAACGGCTTCGTCCTGCTCGCCGACAATCAGCAGGGTGGGGGACTCCACTTCCGAGAGATGTTCGTAAACCAAGTCAGGCCGCCCGCCTCGAGAGACGACGGCCCCGACCTCATCACCCAGAATGGCCGCGGCCCAGAGAGCCGCCGCGCCGCCGGTGCTGGCACCAAAGAAACCAATCTTCGAGTGGTTCGATCGCGGATGGCTGCGCACCCAATGAGTCGCCGCAACCAGTCGGTCGGTGAGAAAATCAATATCGAAGCGGTAGCAGCCATCGGCCAAATCATCGGATTCCTCATCATTGGTGAGGAGGTCCAGCAACACCGTTCCGAGCCCCACCTCGACGAGTTTTGAAGCGACAAATTGGTTCCGCTTGCTGTGTCGACTGCTCCCGCTCCCATGCGCGAAGAGAACGATCCCTTCCGCCTCGGCGGGCATCACCCAAGTGGCTTCGAGTTCCTTGGAGTCGACTGGAATTTGAATGATTCCCGAAAAGCCATTCTCGGCTTCGTGCAGGCGCGTTGGTTTTTTTGAAAGAAGTTTGACCATGGTGGAGTTTGTTTTTGCGGACTCGGCAAACTGCGCTCGAATCCGTGCGGCAGGGAACTCCAAGGCGCGCCTGGCCTCAATGGGGTGATCCCCTTGGCGCAGCCAAAAAAATCAGCGGTTCAGCGCGAAATTCACCGGCACCTCGACACTGCCGGCCGTGGGAATGCCAGCGACGGTGCGGGGTTGGAAACGCCAGGATTTGACGGCGCGCAGGGCCGATTGGTCGAGGACTCCGTAGCCCGAGCTTTTGGCGATGGAGGTGGAGATCGGGCGGCCCTCGGCGGAAACTTCCACCCGCACGAGCACACGGCCCTCCCAGCCATTCCGGCGGGCGATTTCGGGGTAACTCGGCGGAGTGTTTTGAATCACCACCGGCTTCGGGACATTCACGGCTGCTTCTGGCTTGGGCTTCTGAACACGCGGCTCGGGTTTCGGCGTGGGCTTTGGCGTCGGAGTGGGAGTTGCTATTGGCGTCGGCTCCGGAGTTGGCTGGGCGACTTCGGGGCTTTCCTTGGCAGTAACGATTTCCTCGGGAGTGGGCTCTGGCGTTGGCTCAGGCGGGGGAGGAGTTGGTTCAGGAGTCGGAATCGGTGTCGGCTCGGGCAAGGGTGGGGGAGGTGTTTCCTCAACGAGCAGAATCTCTGTGGTGGTGGAGGGAATCAGATCGGCGCGCGCCGGTTCGATCTTGGCGAGTCGGGCGTGAATGAACCATGCATGGACGATCGCGGAGAGGCCCAGCAAAGCGAAAAAGAGAATGGTGGAGCCGGACCTCAAGGGTTCGAGGCGGGATCGTGGACGAGGTGGAATTGGTTCGCACCAGCGCTCCGGGCCCGGCTGATGAGCTTCAGAAACACGCCGTAATCCACCGTGGTGTCACCGCGAAAATGCACGGCGGTGGTGCCGTTTTGATCGAGCGCGGCGCGCAGGGCGGTTTCAAACTCGGCGTCGGGGATGGTTTTTTCCGAGATCGAAATCCGGCCGTTTTGATCGAGCGAAACGATGACCTTGGCAGCCTCGGAAGGTGCTCCGGAGCTGGCTTTCGGCAGGGTCAGCGGAACCGCCGGGGGCACGAAGCTCGAGGTGAGCATGAAAAAAATCAGCAGCAAAAAAACGACATCGATCAACGGTGCCATGTCGATCGAGAGCGTGGGGCGTTTGGGTCGCGTGAACATGGCTCAGGAAACAGTCGGGTAGTCGTCTTTCAAGCGCTGGAGCGGCTCGATCTGGAATCCTGCGACTGGGCATTCGCGACCGCAACCCGGCTGCAGGGCGTCGTCGAGCGCCGTCACGGCGAGTTCCATGCGGCGCGCGATTTTATCGGCGTGGCTCTCAAAGGCGTGGTAGGCCGCCATGCAGGGGATGGCCACAACGAGACCGAAAACCGTCGTGAGAAGTGCCTCCCAGATGCCGCCGGCGAGGTCCGAGGGTTTGGGGGCGCCGTCGATGGATTCGATTTGGGCGAAGGCCACCACCATGCCGGTGACGGTTCCAAGTAGTCCCACCAGTGGCGCGAGGTGCGAGATCGCCGCAAGAATGCGCAGGCGTTTCTCCACCCGCTCCAAAACAAGCGCGCCTTCCCGTTTCACATTGTCGACCCGCACCCGCGCGGGCCGGACGAGATTTTCCAGATAGACCTCCACCACGCGCGCCACGGGATGACGGCAAGCCCGTGCCATCACGAGGGCCTTGTCGGCGCGGCCGGCTTCGATTTCGGCCAAAACTCCCTTCAGCCAGCGGTCGGGATCGAACCCGTAGGAAAGATAAACCACCACGCGGTCCAGAATCACGGCCACGCCGAGCACGGAAAATCCCAATAGCACCCACATCAGCGAGCCGCCCTTCACCATGTAATCCATTAATGTTTCCATGAAATCAAATTGCCCGAGGTTTTGGTTTTTTTCCAGCAAGAAAACGAGACCTATTCTCATTTTAAGATTGCTAATGAGACTAGATCTCTTTAAATCCGCGCCTCGATGAAGAGGAAAAATTATCAAAAACAAATCGTTGGTTTGCTTTTCGCGGCAGGGATCTTGGCCGTGGCGCAGGCTCAGGATGCGGTTCAACGGCTTGACGAGGTGGAGGTTCGTGCCGACTACGACCGCGAGGTGGACGGTTTGTTTTTACCCGATGTGCAGGGGACGAAAATCCACGCGGGCAAGAAAACCTCGAATGTCGATCTGGAGGAAATTCCCGACATCAGCATGGACAATTACCGGCAGGTGATTTCTAAGACCCCCGGCCTCGTGCTTGCTGAGGAAAACACGCCGCTCTTGAGCATCGGCTATCGTGGCTACGACCCACACCGCACGCAGTATTTCCAAGTCCTCGAGGATGGAATCCCGATCCACGCCGACATGATTGGCTACCCCGAGGCCTACTACACCCCGCCGCTTGATGCCGTCGAGAGCGTGGAAATCGTGCGCGGCGGCGCGGCGCTGATGTATGGCCCGCAGCCAGCCGGCGCGATCAATTTTGTGATGAAAAAGCCCCCGCTCGACACGCCGTTCACCGTCCAGAGCACAAACATCATCGGAAGTTTCGACATGTATTCGAACTTCACCTCGTTCGGCGGCACGATCGGGCGGTTCGGGTATTACGGCTACTACGATCACCAGCAAACGCAGGGCTTCCGGCAGGCGAATAGCGACTTTTTCCTAAACGCTTGGGGCGGCACCTTCGCGCTCGACGCCACCGGCACCTTCCGCAGCTACCTGAACATGACGGCGTATGACGAGACCCACGGCGAGCCCGGCGGATTGACTTTGGAAAATGGCACGAACGCCGTGAATTACAACACCGACCGCGACGGCACTTCGCGTTTCCACGACCGCATGCGAGTGAGCCGCTACGCCGTTTCGCTCATCAACGAGTGGGATATTTCCGACCGCACGCTCATGACTTTCCGCACTTGGTGGGACTATTACCTGCGCTTCAGCCGACGCCAGAACGGGGGAGGATTTGGCACACTGCCGACCGGCGCCGCGGCCCAGACGAACAAGATCGAGAACCAGCAATTTTACAACTTCGGCTTCGAACCCCGCCTTAGCCACAACTGGGAATGGCTCGACAATACCCACACGCTCACCGGCGGCATGATGTTCTACTACGATTGGTCCCCGCGCACCGACCAGCAAGGCAACTCGCCAACCGCCATGACCGGCACGACGATCAACCAAAGCAACCGCGAGTCCGTGTATTACAGCCTCTTCGCGGAAAATTTGTTCCAATTCGGAAACCTCTCAATCACGCCTGGCTTCCGCCTCGAAAACATCTGGCAAAGCGTGCGCGAACTCGTGAATACGGCCTCCTTCCAAACCGGGAATCCCCTTCAGGATGAAACCACATACAACTTCGCCCCGCTCTTCGGCATTGGCGTTGAGTATGACTTCACGCCCGAAGTTGCCGTTTACGCCAATGTCTCGCAGGCCTACCGCCCGCCGATTTTCACCCAAGCCGTTCCCACCTCAATAAATACTCGCGTTGAGGGCACCCTCGAGGAATCGAATATCACCAACTACGAGATCGGCTTCCAGGGCGAGCCAAATTCTTGGCTCACTTGGGATACCAGTTTCTTCCTGATCGATAACTCCGACCAAATCGGCACGCAGGCCGTAAACGAGGGCCAAATCACAACGGTCATCCAAAATGCTGGCCGCTCTGTGGTTTATGGATGGGATCTCTACACGGAACTCGACCTCGTCGGAATGGCCGATACCTTCTGGAACAGGGACGCCCCTGTCGCCGCCAAAGGCTCCAAGCCCGTCTCGAAATCCTGGGTGGACCGCTACGGCTCCCTCTCCGCCTTCACCGCGCTCACCCTGCAGACCGGCGAGTTCATCAGCGGCCCGAATGTCGGAAACACCCCGCAATACCTCTCTGATTATGTCCTCCGTCTAGGCCTCACCTACAACTGGCGCGACCGCATTAAGCTCGCCCTCCTTGGCAACTTCATGGGCGACTCCAACGCCTCCGACAACAACGCCTCGAACCGCTTCATCCCCGCCTACAGCGTGTGGGATTTAACCGCCGAGGCCAAAGTCTGGCGCGACAACGTGAGTGTCATCGCCGGAGTGAACAATCTCTTCGGTGCCGACTACTACGCCCGCATCCGCTCCGACGGCATCGACCCCGCCGCTCCCACAAATTGGTATGCCGGGATAAAAGTAGAGTTTTAACTCCTAATAAAGAACGTAATAAAATCTGTTTTTACCTATTGGTAAAATGGGGAGTTTTTGCCCGAAAATCAAGGATTTCGACCCCAAAAAATCGAAAACCCAAAGGGTAGGGGCGGCTCGCCGAGCGGCCCCAAGTTTCAGGTGCGAAGCACCGTTAGAGAAAATCGTCATGGCTCGGCTTGCCGACCCAAACTTCAAGCGATTCCGAGAATCCAGCCTTCCAACTTGGCCAGGCTTTGCTCGAGCGGGCGCAAGGATGGGCCAAAATAGGCGTTCAATTTTCCTGCAGCATCGGTTTCCTGCATCCAGCGGGCGGCGCTGTAGGCGTCATGCTGGTCGGAGGTCCGGTCCTCGATCGGGAAGGTTTTGCTCCACAGGGAGGGGTAGATTTCGGCAATCACGGAGCGATCTGCTGGGGGAGTCCAACCATCGAATGGCCAGAAATGCAGGCGAGGGCCGAGTTGGCGGCGCAGGTAAAGAAGCCAGGGCAGGCCGGCGTGGGTGGACTTTGCCACGCTGCCCGGCACATCGAAGTGAAAGACAGACTTCGCGCGGCACCGCTCTTCCGTCATACGCCGCCATCGGGAAAGCCCCGTTCGGGCCGCGCCGTTCCCGTGGGTTCCTTTACGAATGAAATCCACATACATGTTCTTCTCATCGGTGGGCCAGTGTTGGTGGAAGTCTTCAAGAAATGTCGGCCACTCTGGCGGGATGCGATGGACCTCGAAATACCGAAGCGGAAAGGAAAACGCATGGTCGATGCCGACAAGCGTTGGAGGCCCGTCGCGTAGTGTTTCCGCGAGCCATTCGGCCAGACCTCGGCGAGTCCAATGCTTGCGCGGACTGGGAGGCGGTGGAACCTCGGTGGGCGACTCAAAATGCGTGGCCATGTAAACGCGAAGGCCCTTCAAACTGCAGTAGGGCGTCTGCGCTCCGGAGTAGTCGATGCCGAGGTAGCGGGCAAATTGTGGCATGGTTTGGTCAGGTGGCCGTGAGTTCAATCCCCCTCCGCCCCTCCAGCAAAATGACCGCGCTTGGCGAGACGCTCACCATTTTTTGAAAGCCCTGAATTTTCATTTCCGATGCCTCGCCGAGAATTTCGCAATCAAGCTTCCACTCCAAGCCCCGGGCCGTTGAGGAGCGTTAGCTGGGCACCGTTGACTTCGTAGCCCCCGTGGAAGGGATCGGAGGCGAGAAGAAAGGCGGTGTCCAAATCGAGCCACTCAACTCCTCCGAGCGCAGTGACTAGGTGCGCCATCGCCGTGAGGCCGAGTCTTGTTTCCACCATGGCGCCGGCCATGAGCGCGAGGCCCAGGTCTTTTGCCCGGCGACCGATGCGGAGCGAGTTTTTGAGTCCCCCGAGTTTGACGAGCTTCAGGTTGACCCCGTGCGCGGCCTTTCTCAGGGCCAACTGTTCCAAGTCGGCCATGGAGCGGCAGGACTCGTCGGCAACGATGGGGATGCCGCCCTGTGCTGTGACCTCGGCCATGCCAACCAAATCCTCCCGATGGCAAGGTTGCTCAAAGCATTCGATCACGAGACTCAACTTCTCGGCGTGTTTCAAAAGGGCGAGCGCGTCTTTCGCATGATACCCCTCGTTTGCGTCGAGTCGGATTCTTGCCCCTGGAATCCGGGAGGCCACGGCTTCGAGGACCTTGCTGTCTTGGCTGAGGGATTTCCCGACTTTGATTTTGAAGACCTCAAACCCCTTGGGACGGTAACCCTCGGCAAGGTCCGCCAGATGCCGGGGCTCCCCGATCGGCAGCGTGATATCGGTCACGAGCCGGCAAGGTTGCCCGGTCGACCCCAGGAACCTGTGCAGCGGAATTCCCTCGGCCCGTGCTAAGGCATCGAGAATGGCGCACTCAAGCCCGGCCTTCGTGACTGGTCGCAGTCCAAGCTCCTCAAAAAACTCGTCCAGCTTTTCCGGAACGAGTGTCCGCCCAACGATCACCGGAGCCGCATTTTTTATCTCCTCCAGGATGTCCGGCTGGTCTTCAGCCGTCACGGGGTGCAGAGCGGCGGCTTCGCCGATTCCGATAAACCGCTCCCCTCGGACTTCCATTTCGATTTTGATCAGCGCGGCCCGCGTGTGCGTCACAGTTGCCGTCGCAATCACGAAGGGCTCCAGGAGCGGGACCGACAAGGGAGAGTAGTGGAGGTCGAGGATTTTCATCGAAGCAATCAGCGACTCGAATAAGACATCAGGGAGGACTCGACGAAATCAAAAACGGAATTCGGTTTGCCGACAGGAGGCCCGTATTCGCCTTCTGGAAAAGCGGAGAAGGAGGATTTGGCGGATGGCAACAGCGAGGGTTTGTAGGATTTTGGTGATCATTGCGGAGGGCATCCTAAAACGGCTGGTAGGACAAAAACGGGGGGATCAGTTTTTTTCAGGGATTCAGAAAAATCCCTCACGGAGGCAACAAGGCCCGGAGTGGCAGACGCGGAAAACCGGAGAGCTGAGGCTCAAGATCTCATGGCCGAGCCATGATTTTCCGCACCATCAGCAAGCCTGCTGCACCGAGGACAAAGGTCACCGGCAGGGCAGGCAGCATGTATCGAAAGACCTCATCCGCACCCCAGCCGGGATTGGCCTCGCGCACGGCGGCGGCGAATCCACCGAATGCCAGACCTGCTGTCCCGTAGCCGAGATTCATGGCGACCCCGCGAAAACTCAAAACAGTCGCCCGAAGCGAGCTTTCACACCATTCGTTCAGGTAGCTTGAAACAAAGAAGGCCAGCAACGGTCCAGCCAGCGCAAGCGGCACGATCACCCAAACGCCCCACAAGGGAGTCGCCAGAGAGAGTCCAGCCAAGCCCAGAAGCACCAACCCGCCGATGCAGAAAAAAATGCGTGCCGGTCTCCAGCGCGCCCCCATCCACGCGGCCAGCGAGGCGGCAAAAAAGCCGGGCACGGCATACGCGGAGCCAAGAAAGCCATTAATGACCGGGGGAATTTCAATGAGCCGGTAGTAATTGCTGCCGAAGGTTAGAAAAATCCGCGCCAGGCTGTCGCAAAGAACCGCTGTGAGCAGCAACAGCGCGATCCGCCGGTCTCCGCACACCACCCGCGCCCCAGCCCAGATGCGGGCAAAGGCCTCGCCCATGTGGAAGCGCCCGCGATGCCGCGCTGACGGCTCCCGCATTCCCCAAGCGCTCCACAAGGCCCCGAGCGACATGCCGAGGGTCAGATAAAGCGGCCAGCGCGTCGTCACCGGAGTTTGAATCCCCGCCCAATCAAAAACCACCGAGGGGTCGAATGCCAACGCGCCGAGAATCATCGTAACGAAAAATGCGGCCGATTTCCATCGCACCAACCGCGCCAAAACCCCGCGCCAGACCTCGTCCCGGCGCTCCACGGGCAGCGAATCATAAGCCAGTGCCTCATCGGCCCCGCTGGCACAGGCCTCGGCGAGGCCGCTCACCACCCGGTTCGCCAGCAACACCGGAAAAAGCCAGACCCCGGCAGGCGCAAAGGCGAGCACCGACATCTCGAACACCATCAAGCCGCCGGCCGCGACCACCAGTGGACGCCTTCCGATCGAGTCGGCAAGAGCCCCGGAGGGAATTTCCATCGTCAAAATCGTGACCGCCCACACGACATTCAAAAACGCGTATTGGTCGAGCGTCAGCCCGAGATCGAGAAAAAGCACCCCGAGGACCGGATAATAAAACCGCGCATTGAAAAAAATGCGGAAGGAGATGAATCGCCACACATTTCCCCGCAAGGCCGGGTCGACACCAGGGAATGGATCAGGACGGTTCGACAAAACTAGAGAGCAAGTTTGACCAGTGTGGGAGACAGGTGAGGGTCAGGCCCGCGCCATGTCATTTTTGCAAGGCGTGTGGCTGATTTGGAATCTCGGTCGGTGAGTTCTGGATGTTGGATTGAGATATACGGTGCATCTGTCTGAATTTTTTGGCCAAGGCTTGCGCAGGACACAGGTAACAACTTTACGGTTCCGTGTGCGGATTCTTTTTAGGTGGCAGGGAGGGTCTGCAACTCAAGTTTTGGAGGACTTGGCGGCTAAACCTTTTTGGTTCGCGGGCAGTTTTTTACGGCTGTATCGTCGTTTGATGTGTGAATGTTCTGGGAAACCGCTCTTTA
>ERZ889217.293-NODE-293-length-32309-cov-36.776772_pt1 | contig 32309 bp, 31 predicted proteins | sample MGYA00521098_ERZ889217 | MGnify/ENA primary metagenome ERZ889217 (study PRJEB32303, sample SAMEA104408613) | aquatic metagenome | biome: Brackish water; feature: Pelagic; material: water | place: Baltic Sea | collected 2014-06-10T22:04:00 | depth 2,362 m ... | reverse complement strand
GTCGCAAGGGTTTGGACCACAAGTCCAGGGGATGCCGGCCATTGTTACCCTCGGAATCTCGACCATCGCCCCGGCCTCTGCCTTGATTGTCACGGAGGGGCCGACCGCGGCCGACGGCGGCAAGGCGCCCCGGTGTTGATGGGTTGACCCCGGCCAAATATTACCCGATGGTAATAATTTAATGAAAACTCTGATCCTTATCACTTTGCTGGTGGTTGCCTTTGTCGTGGTCAAGCGGGCCATGGCGGGCCCATCGATCACCGCGGCCGAAGCAGACGAGCGGGTCAAGGCCTCCACGGCGGTTCTGATCGACGTGCGCGAGCCGGATGAATGGACCGGCGGGGTGGCCGGGCCGGCCTTGCTTTGCTCTTTGAGCGACCTGCGCGGCCCGCGGGTGCAGTGGAAAACGGTGCTTGAGGCCAACAAGGACAAGGAGCTGATTCTTTACTGCGCGAGTGGCGCGCGCTCGGGGGTGGCGGCGTCTATTTTGCGCAAGGAAGGTTACAATGCGGTCAATGCCGGTGGCTTCGGCCATTGGAGCCGGGCCGGCCTGCCCGTGCGGAAGCCGTGAGGGTTTTCGCGGCGGTCTGTGGCCGCCGCTACAAGTTCTTGAGGCTCGGAACAGCGGCTGCCGCGGTGGGTTCCGGCGGCGGCTCAAGTTGGCGGTAAAAGCGGAGCGCCTCGATCGGGCTGCCGAACTCGGAGAGGAAATAGAGCCCGTCTTTGTAGCGACCTCCGGGATCGCGGATGAGGTATTCGTAACCTTGTTTGCCGACAACCACCACGAAGTGGGTGATGCCGTTGGGGTAGCGCAGGCGCACGATCACCGGATTGCCCCGCAGGAGGTTCCAATCGATGAGGAAGTGTGAAGCGTTGGCTTCGTAAATATGTTCGGCCACCCCGGGTGGAAATTCGGCAGCCTTTTCCCAGTAAAGCCAACCCTGCCGGGTAAACCCGCCGTTGCCCCTCAGGAACTGGTTCAGGGTCCCCGGATCCACCTCCGCTCCGTAGGAGGCGAGGACCATGGCGGCGGAGGCCACCGCGCAGCCCTCCGCCCCCAAGGTGGTCGCACCCCCGGCCAGCCGGCTTTTGCCCCAGCGCTGATCGGCCTGTGCGAAGTGCGGCACATCATTCAGGACGGTGGTCGGAAAATACAACCCGCCCTCTGGCGCAAGAGGGGTGGCTGTTGCCGTCCATGCTTGCGCCCAGCTCCATGCCGTGGAGGCGCCGGCTGCCAGGACAACAACGAGGAGAACGGCGACGATGGTGAGCAAAACCCGCATGAGGTTGAAGAAGCGCGAAATCGGGCCCGAGCCAAATCATTTCTTCGCACCCTTCAAACCCTGCCCGGCCCTGCGCCACCGGGGGGACAAGGCTGCTCTACCCTCCGCAGGGTAGTCTTCCGCGGGTTTTCCCTTCGTAATCCGCCGAGGAATTGACATGTTTTCGTCGGTTTCTTCCGGGCTCGCACCGCAGGACACCACCAACTCACCGCGAAGCGCTCATGCAATCCGCGCGCGACCGTCTGCAAGGTGTACGCGTGGCCAAAACAACGACCTTGAAAACCATGCTCGAGTCGCTGCGCGACCAGGTCGTCTCGATTTCCGACAGCAAAGCGGTGATCGAGGTCATGCGTGCTTTCCGCGCGACCCTCGGACAGGAAGAGAATGCCAAACCCTTTGCCTTCGAGAGAGACGGCGCGCTCCAAGGCCACTCAGCCGCCTTGTTGCCGTGGTCTGGATGCTCGGCGGTATCGGCCTTACCTCCTACATCACCGCGACCCTGGCTTCGGCCATGACCGTCACCGCGCTCTCGATCAGGCGGCCGCCGTCCTGAAAAGCGACGAGGTCAGGGGCGTGGTTTATGAGAGTCCTTTGCCCCGCTATTTTCTGACGGCCCATCCTGCAGCCGAATCGAGCTTGGTTGGACCCTTGCTCGATCCGCAAAAGCGTCACCGCGACCCTGCTCAAACTTCAAACCGGCGGGGAATCGGGCAAACTTGAGGACACGTGGTTCGATAAACCGGCGGCGGAATAAGGCCAACGTCCCCCAGGGGTCTGGACGTCTGGCCGGGTCGACCGCGGAACACTTCAAGTTAGCCGGGAGGTAAGCGGGCCGATCCATTCTTGCAGAGGGCCAAGAGCCTTCAAGCCATTGGGATTATCAATGGCCCGATGGCTTGTTCACCCAACAATTTCGATTGCCCCGACCGAGCGCTGAAAGGACAATCATCTTCATGAAACCGATGCTCGCTCTTTTTCTCGGCCTTGTTCTCTCCGCTCCCGTTTCCGCTGCCGAACAAAAGCCTGTTCTCGTCGTCCTGACCAGCCACACGCAAATGGGCGACACCGGAAAACCGACCGGGTTTTTTCTTGGTGAGCTGACCCATCCACTTGAGGTTTTCGAAAAAGCAGGAGTGCCGGTGGAACTTGCTTCAATCCGAGGCGGCGAACCGCCCGTTGACGGCCTCGATTTGCAGGATGAAATCAACGCGCGCTATTGGAACGATCCCGCATTTCGGGCGAAGCTCTCCGCGACAAAAAAACTGTCGGACCTTGATCCTGGCGATTACTCGGCAGTATTTTTCTCTGGCGGGCACGGAACAATGTGGGACTTTCCGGACGACGCCGCGGTGCAGAAATTTGCCCGCGACATTTATGAAGCGGACTCGCCGGTCGGCGCGGTGTGTCATGGTCCGGCTGCGCTGGTCAACGTGCGACTTCCGGACGGCAGCTACCTCGTCGCCGGCAAAGAAGTCAGCGCGTTCACCAACTCGGAGGAAGAAAAAGTCGGCCTGACCAAAGTGGTTCCCTTTCTTCTCGCCACGAAACTGGAAGAACGCGGCGCCAAGCACCTCGCGGCGCCTGATTTCGAGAAAAAAGTCGTGGTCGCCGGCAAATTAGTCACCGGACAAAACCCCGCCTCTGCGGCCGGCGTCGCCGAGAAAATGGTCGAGTTGCTGAAGAGTCCCTGAACCCGCGTGCGGCGGGTGTGGTTTGGCAGTAATTGGGGCCGGCTTCGACTGCGAGCTTGGGCAGGCAGAGGTAAGAAAGCCACGGATAGAGGAGGATGCCAGAAGATGGTGTTTGCGCCGCTGACACGGCGCAAACACAGTCCTCGGAGAGATGCCATGAGCGGGGCGCGTGTCAGCGCGCCCCGCTTATCCTCTTTCATCTTCTTCTATTTGACCGCTTCGCTCAGCTCTCCGAGCTGTCTGTTTGGTCACTGCGGCGACCTATCTCCACTTCGTTACGGTTCGCTGCGCTCGGCTGTGGCTTGTCTTTATTCCTTTTCGAGAGCGTAACTCTCATGGATTTAGTCAGGAGCGGGAACTGAGCGTTCGGCGTAGTTTAAAAAATACTTTGGTTGCATGTCGTTCCGGCGCCGGGGACGGCGCCGCTACATTTACCCTAGCGTCGGCTCCGGAGCAGCCGCGGGTATTTTATTTTCCGTTGCGCGGCTTGCTCTTATCCTGCCGTTGATCCTCTACTATCCGTGGCATCTCGGCAGTCGTGCTGCTAAAATAGCACCGGTTTATGAAACGGATTCCGCGGGCGATTTCGATGGCGATCGTTTTGATCGTGTTGACGCTGTGCGCCACTTGGCTGATGCGCTCGTGTGCGCGGATGCCGGGGGAAGCGGCACAGGCGGCGGCCGAACCGGCGTTGGAGCTGGCCAAGCGGATTGTCGACGGCATTTCGCGGCGGTTGCAGTTCCGTCCGGAGGTGCGGGTTGATCAGGTGACGGTATTGCAGGCGGAGATGCCGGTTTTGGAGTTGGCCACCGTGCGGCGGGAATTTGCCCACCAATATGTCTGGGAGCAGCAATGGCTCGGCAGCACGAAGCGGCTGCATTTGCGCGGGACGTTCGCGGCCAAGGCGGGTTTCGATTTCAATGAAAAATTTTATCTCGAGATCGATTCGGACGATTTGAGCGTGGACTTTGGCTTGCCCGAACCTCGCGTGCTCGGCGTGGAAATAATCGCTTACCGCGCGGAGGAAGAGGAGGGCTATTGGAACAAGTTGAGCGCGGAGGAGCGCGAGCAGGCGGTCAATGCCCTCCTCGCTTCGGCCCGCGAGGCCGCCGCAAAGGACACCGGTCTGATCGCGGAAGCCCGGCGGATGCTCGACGCGCAGATCGCCGCCGCGGTAGCGGAAAGTGGGGGCCAATGGCAACCGGAGAAGGAGGCAGAATGATGCCCAACAGGTAAAGTTTTGCCCCTTTTGCCGGGTGGACGGTGCCGGGGGCGCGCATTTGCGGCGCGCCGCGGTTCCGGAGCCCGGCGCGGTCTGAAAAAGGTGGACCGCATAACACTTCGAGCATGTCGCGAGGCAAACATGGCGATCCACCGGCCGGAAACCTATTGAGGCTTGTGATCATTCCGCTTGGCGGACGACGACGGGGAAAGCCTGCGTGGCAGACTACCCTGCGGAGGGTATTGGCGTGGGCGGCGGGAACTGCCATAAAGGCCATGATCGACCGCCTACCCATGAAATACATCACCATGCTTGTTCTCCCGTTGCTCTGTGCGGGATGTCTTACCGCTGATGACATGCTCGCGCTGACCAACACGGCCAACACGTCGGGGCGTCCGCAACCCGGCTACCGTCCGCCGGCCGGTGGACAGCAAAACTTCAACCAAGCGGTTTATGCCGACGGTTACCGTCGCGGTTATCGTTCGGGCTTCAACGACTCGTCCAATGGCATGGGCTACCGCGCAGCGGCGAACTATGGCGCGAATCCAGTCATGGCCAGTGGCTTTTACAAAGGCTACGAGGAGGGATTCTACGAAGGCCGCCGCGGGATGAATTACGGTTGCAGTCTGTAAGGTCTTGCGCCCGCTGGCCCGTCGGCATTGTCAGCGTGGGCCTGGGCACCCCGCCGGTCCCCCTTGATGGTGCAGCGATTCCGCGGCAAAAATTAGCCCTCTTTTTTCTTTTTCCCGATGCCGCCGAAGAGGCGTTGGAAGATGTTCTTTTTACTCACAGTGCCTTCGGCGTCGGCCGCCGGCTTGACCGTGGGTGCGGCCGCCGTGGTGCGTGAACCCGAGGATCCTTCGTCCCCGGTGCCGCCTTCGCCGGGCGGGGCGTCCGCCAACGCCGCGGGAATGGCGCGACCGAAGTTGACGCTCGAAACATAGCCGAAGCTGCCCTTGGCCGGCTCGAGGCTGGCGATCTCGAGTTTTTCGCCTTCTTCCATGGTGAAGATGTCGGCGAGAATTTTCGAGGCGATGGGGGCGGCGACACCGCCACCGGAGGCGCCGCCGTTGACCATAACGCAGACCGCATAGCGTGGTTTGTCATAAGGCGCGAAGGAAATGAACCAGACGTGGTTGTCGGGAATGCCCCGTCGCCAAAATTGCGCGGTGCCGGTTTTGCCGGCGACATCGTAGTTCTTGATGCGGGCACCGGGGGCGGTACCGCCACCGCGGTTGACCACGTCCCAGAGTCCGCGCCGCACGGTGTCGAGGCCTTCGACCGTGAAGCCGTTTTCGAGAAGTTTGGCACGGATGCGCACGGGTTCCTCCCGGACGACGGTGCCGTCGTGGGCCACCACTTTGTCGACGAGGCGCGGGTAGTAGCTGGTGCCCCAATTGCCCAGCGTGGCGGCGACCATGGCCATTTGCAAAGGAGTGGCGAGAACGAAGCCTTGGCCGATGGAAGTGTTGGCGGTCTGGCCGGTCGACCATTGTTCGCGCAGGTTTTGTTTGGTCAGCCAGTCGGGCCCGGGAAGGATGCCGGCATATTCACCGGCGATGGGGGCGCCGGATTTTTGTCCAAGACCGAGCATTTGTCCCACGGCATTGATTTCCTCGATCCCGGCGTTGTTGCCGTAGAGGCAGAAGAAGGAGTTGCAGGAGACGCGAAGTGCGGAGGTCAAACCGATGCTGCCGTGCGTGCCGCTGCACTTGAGCATGTGCTTGCCGTATTTGACGCCGCCGGAGCAGGTGAAGGAGCGTTCGCCGAGGCCTTTGCGCAGTCCGGCGAGGGCGGGGAGCACTTTGTAAGTCGAGCCGGGTGCGTAGGCGCTGGTGGCGCGGTTGAGCAGCGGGTTGGTCGCATCGGCGGCGAGCGCGTTCCAGTCGGCTGCGGCGATGGCGGGGATGAAGCTGTTCGGGTCGAACGAGGGGACGCTGGCCAGGGCGAGGATGTCGCCGCTGTTCGGGTCGACCACGACGGCACCGCCGCGGCGGACCACGCGGAGGGCTTTCTCCGTGATGTATTGGATGCGGGCGTCGATGGTGAGTTGGATGTTGTGGCCGGAGCGCGGTTCCTGGCGTTCGATCTCGCCCTGGATTTTGCCCTTGGCATCACGCTGCATGATGCGGGCACCGGCTTCCCCGCGGAGGTCATCGTCGAGCAGAAGCTCGAGCTGGGCTTTGCCTTCGACGTCCGGCTGGTAAAAAGTGAAGCGAGCGGCTTCATCTTTGTTGATTTCGTTGGGCATGCCGACATAGCCGAGGAAGTGTGCGCCGAGGGCGCCGTAGGTGTAGCGCCGCACGGGGCGCACGGTGACATTCACCCCGGGCATGTCGACCTGGTGCTCGGCGAATCGGGCCATGGTCTCGTAATCGAGATCCTCGATATAGGTGAAAGGAACCTCGGTGTTGTTTCGGTAATGGAGGCGGAGACTGTTCGCGTTGTAGTCCTCCGCAATGCCCAGGTCGGCAAGACGTTTGATCACTGTCTCGTTGAGGATTCTGATGATGTCGGGTTCGCTTTTCTCCGTCATCATCCCCCGCACCGTGGTCTGGTAGGTGCGCTGCGGAACGGAGCCGTGCTCTTCGCGGTAGGCGCGGACGACCTCGGGGAGGTAGAGTTCGACCGCCATGCTCGAGCGGTTCTCGGCGAGTCGCACGCCATGCCGGTCGAGGATGTCGCCTCGCACGGAGGGCAGGCGGACGTTGACTTGCGAGTTGCTGCGGATGCGGGCGGTGTATTCCTCGCCGCGGGCCACCTGAACATACCAAAGCCGGCCGGTGAGCAACAGCACGGCCGAGAGCATGAGGACCGCGAGCACGGCGATGCGGAATTCTGGTGCGCGGCGAAGCATGGGCAGAGGGGGCGTTGTCGATTTTTGCCCAAGCTTTCGCCGGTCGCAACCAAGGGTTGCGCGGGACGGAAGATCGGGCTTTCCCACTATGGTCCGGCCGACCCGGCAAAGAAATACCCTGCGGAGGGTATTGCCCGGAATGGTCCCTTGGACTATAAACCGCCCCCGATGAGCGCAAACTCTTCCGACCTCGCGGGTCTGGACACCGCACAGCGCGACCGTCTGTTACGGCGTCTGGTTGGCTGCTTCACGGTGGCCGCCTTCATGGCTCTCGGCTTGGCGATTGCCACGTCGGTCTGGCAGCAGGCCGGCGGAGATATGGAGCCGGTATCCTTGGCCCAAGACACGCTCCGTTAGCGTAGTTTCGGAAAATCCCCACGCAGCCCAATGTCGCTGCGCCTTTCTGTGGTGCGTTTTCTTGGCCGCTGAAAAACGCGCGGAAGAGCCCCAACCGGCCGACCGGACCGGCTTTTGCAGTCTACCCTGCAGAGGGTATATACCGCACCGCGGAGATGGCTTAAGAATCTTGGTGTTGCCAAGTTATGCCCACGCCTGCCCTCAAAAACGCCCCTTGTCCGCCGCAACTTCCGACGGACAGTCCAACGTGTGTCGGGGCCAGTGCGGAGGAGGCCATGGCTGAGTTGCAGCGCGTGTTGGACAGCGGGGACTTCCCCGCCACGCTGCGCAATCGCCGTTTTCTTTCCTTCGTCGTCGAAAGCTTCTTGCAGAGCGGGGGCAAGTCCCGAATTCGCGCCTTCGACGTGGCAACCGGGGTTTTCGGGCGTCCCGAGAGCTTCAACACGATCCTTGATCCCATTGTACGGATTGAAGCGGGTAAATTGCGGCGTGACCTGGAAACTTATTATCTGAAAAGCGGGCGACGGAATCCTTGGCGTATCGAGATGCCCTGCGGCGGATACGACCCGGTATTTTTGCGTCAGGAAGAGACCGGGGTTTCCGGGCCCTTGGTGCCTGCGGCCACGGGGGATCTTGCTCTTGATGCCGCAGCCGAGTTGCTTCGCGTGGTGGCCAGCGGCGACTTCCCGGCCACGCCGCGCAACCGCAAGTTTCTTGTCCATGTGGTGGAGAACGAACTGGCCGGCCGGTCCGCGGAGAGCACGGCGATGCTGGTGGCGACACTTGTTTTCGGCCGCGGTGCCGATTTCGACCCGAACAGCGACCCCATCGTGCGCATCGAGGCAAGCAAACTGCGGCGGGATCTGGAGACCTATTATCTGAAAAGTGGGCGGGCCAATCCGTTGCGTATTTCCCTGCCCAAGGGCGGCTACCGCCCGGTTTTCTCTTATCAGAGCTGACCGGAGGCTGGCGGGGCGCAAAGGCCCCGGAAGTCCGTTCCCACCGCCCGGCCTTGCCGGCACCCGGGGGCCTCGGCTATCCTGCGCATTATTTTATGAGCAAAGAGGAGCAGTTCAAAGTTGCGGTGTTGGCCGGGGACGGGATCGGGCCGGAGGTGATGGCGGAGGCGCTGCGCGTTCTTGCCGCGGTGGCGGCCAAGTTTTCTATTCCTTACCAACTTCGCGAGGAGCGGGTGGGAGGGGCGGCGATCGATGTGGACGGAGTGGCCTTGCCCGATCAGACGCTGCAAACCTGCAAGGAGTCCGATGCCATTTTGTTCGGTTCGGTCGGCGGTCCGAAATGGGAATCCCTGCCGCCCAACCAGCAACCGGAACGGGCGGCTTTGCTCGCCCTGCGCAAGACCTTTGCCCTTTACGCCAACCTGCGGCCAGCCGTCTGCTTGCCAGAGTTAACTCATGCCTCACCGGTGCGCGAGTCGATCGTGCAGGGCGGGTTTGATGTTATTTTTGTGCGCGAGTTGACCGGCGGACTTTATTTCGGGGAACCGAAATACATGAAGCACGAGAGCGGCGAGTGGTTTGCGGTCGACACGATGATTTATTGGGAGAGCGAGATCGAGCGCATCGCCCATGTCGCCTTCCAGACCGCAATGAAGCGCAACCGTCATGTCACTTCGATCGACAAAGCCAATGTCCTGCAGAACGGCATCCTCTGGCGCCAGACGGTCGACCGCGTGGCCAACGAGTATCCGGAGGTCAAATTGCGCCACCTTTACGTGGACAATGCCGCGATGCAACTGATCCGCAATCCGAAGGGCTTCGATGTCATTCTGGCGGAAAACCTTTTCGGCGACATTCTCAGCGACGAGTTGGCCATGATTGCCGGTTCGCTCGGCATGCTGCCCAGTGCCAGCCTCGGGATTTCCAAAGGCAACGGCCGCTACTTCGGCATGTATGAGCCGAGCGGCGGTACCGCCCCGGATATCGCCGGCTTGGGCATCGCCAACCCCATCGCGCAGATCCTTTCCGCCGCCATGATGCTCCGTTATTCGGCCGGACGCGAAGACGCGGCCTCCGCGATCGAAGCTGCCGTGCAGCGCGTCATCCGTTCCGGCCTGCGCACGAAAGATATTCATACCGAAGGGACGCAGCTGGTCGGCACCACGGAGATGGGCAAGGCCATCGCCGCCGCGCTGTGACCGTGCGAAATCCTTGGCTTGGCGCGGCTTTTGCCCGCACTATCTGCCGTTCGTGAACTTCCGCAAACAGGCCGTGCCCGAGCCCGGCGCGTTTCAGATCGCGCCGATGGTGGATATTGTCTTCCTCCTGCTCATCTTCTTTCTCGTCACCTGGAATTTCGCGCGTTACGAGACCGAACTCGATGTCAAGGTGCCCACGGCCAAGGAGGGCAAGGAGTCGCGGCGCGCCGTGGGCGAGGTCATCATCAACGTCAAAGCCGACGGCACGATCATGATGAACCGCCGCGCATTGTCGGGGGAGGAACTGACCGCCACCTTGCGCCAAATTTCCGAGCTTTATCCCGACCAAGCAGTCGTCCTGCGCGGCGACCAGTCGACCGACTACCGTCACATCGTGGCGGTGCTCGACATTTGCCGCACGGCCAACATCTGGAATGTGGCCTTCGCCACGGGGCGACCCGAATCATGACGCGATTCTTTCTCTTTTTCCTGCTCGTTCCCGCGTTGCTTCGCGCCCAGGAGAATGTCGAGGTTCGCGTGGCCGAACCGGTCAATGCCGGGCCCGCACCCGAAGTGCGCCGGGCAGAACCGGTGGCACCCCTTGGTGCGGCGGCGGCCATGCCGGCGGTCGATGCTACGGACGGCACCGAAGCCATCCGGGCGGCGCCCTCCAATCTCACGGACGATCCGGCGCGCCGCGCTTTCGAGCAGGCCAACGCTTTTTACGGCCAGAAGATGCACGATCTCGCCGTGCCGAAATATCAGGAGTTCCTCGCCATGGCTCCGCGCGGCATCGACCGCCAGGCCGCGTTGTTCCGGCTCGGCGAATGCCAGCGCGCGGTGAAGCGCAATGCCGAGGCCGCCGCGGCCTACCGTCAGTTGCTCTCGGAATTCAACAGCGGCGAATTTCTCGGTCCGGCCGCTTACCGCCTCGGGGAAATACAATTCGGCAGCCGTGATTTCGACGGCGCGGCCGCTTCTTTCCGCCTCGCCGCGCACCACGTGCGCGATGCGAAGCTGCGGCTGGCCGCGAAGTTTTTCGAGGGCCGCGCTCTTGAGGCAGCCAACCGCACGGCCGAAGCGCTTTCCGCCTACCGCGAGGTGGCCGCGCAGAAGGAGGACAACCCGTACCGTGAGCGCGCCATTTTCGATCTGGCCGAGGCCGACGCGCGCGCCGGTCTGACCGATAGCGCGCTGCGCCAACTACGCGGTCTGGCCGAGACGGCGCAGAATCCGGTGATCCGCACCAGTGCGGCGGTCAAAGCCGGCTTGCTCGCCATCGATCAACGCGACTTCGAGACGGCGCGTCCCTTGCTTGAGATGGGAGCAGCCAACCAGGAATTGGCCAACTGGCGCGGGGCGGGGCAAGCCGGTTTGGTGCGGTTGGAATACGAGTCGGAGAATTATCCCGCAGCCGCGAAGCTGGCCGATGAAATCCTTCCCCTCCTCCCGGCTGAAGCGCAACCCGATGTGCTCCTTCTCGCGGCCAATGCCCGCCGCCAGATGGGTGAGCAGAGCCGCGCGCTGGCACTCTACGATCGTCTTGTTGTCGATTACCCGAAATCCACCGCCGCACGCGATGCGGGCTTTCACCGTCTGGTCAGTCTCGTGGCGCAACAAGACCCGCGCTCGCTCGCGCAAATCGAAGCCTTCCTGCAGTCGTCCTCCTCGGAAGACCAGCGGGCCAAAGCCGAGTTGCTCAAGGCCGAGCTGCTTTTCGGCCAGGACCGCTTTGCCGAGGCGGCCGAACTTTACCGCAAGGCTTCCTCCGCGCCGGGCACGGAACGCTACCGGGCGGACGCGCTCTACAGGCTCGCCTGGTGCCAATTGCAAGCCAAGGCCTATGACGATGCGGTGGAAGTCCTCACCCGCTTTCTTCTGCAATACCCGCGTCATCCATTCGCCGGTTCGGCTTACGCGCAGCGCGCGGTCGCCCAACTTGAAACCGGCGACCAGGTTGCGGCGTTGGCCGACTTCGAGGCGGTGATCGACCGCTACCGCGACGCGAGGGAACGGGAAGATGCCATGACGCAGCGCGCCCTCCTGCTGGGCAACATGCAGCGCCCGGCCGAGATGGCGGCGGGCTTCGAGCGTCTCCTCGCCGATTACCCCGAAAGCAAGGCCGCCGCGCAGGCTCATTTCTGGATCGGTTATGCCGCGTCCGATGCGGGGCAAGCTCGTGAAGCCGTTGCTTCGCTGGAGAAAGCGCGTGAGCTGGATCCGGGAAAATACGGCGAGCGCGCCACGCTGCGCCTGCTCCTTAGTCATTACCAATTGCGGGACCGCGAAGCGACGGGACGCGAGGCCAAAACCCTCGGGCCGGAGAAAGCGCCCGCCGAAGTGCGCGAGTGGTTGGGGATGTCCGCCCTCGAAGCCGCAGACTACGCCACTGCGGCGGAGTTCCTCGCTCCGCTGGCCGACGTGGAGGGTGCTACGCCCGAATTGCGCATCTCCTTGGCCCAGGCCCAACTCGGGGCTGAGCAAAACGAAGCGGCCCGAGCGACGCTTGATAAGCTCATGCCCAAGGTCCATGAGCCCCGCCTCAAGGCCCGCACCCATCTGCTCATGGCCGATGTGCTCATCGCCCTGCGCGACGGGGCGGCGGCCAAGACGCAGGCCGAGGAGGCGCAGCGTCTGCAACCCGAAGGACGCCTCAATGCCGAGGCGCGACTGGCCAACGGTCGCGCTTTGTTTGCCCAGGATAAATTCGATGATGCGGCCCGCGCTTTCATGGCCGTCGCCCTGCTTTACGACGAAAAAGATCTCACCCCGCAGGCGCTGGTGCTGGCCGAGCAGGCCTATCGCCGGGCCGACAACACGGGCGATGCCGATCGTGCGCGCGAGGAATTGCAGCGGCGTTATCCGGATTTCAAACCGCCCGTCTCTTCCTAATCATGCCGCTTGAATTACCGCCGGGGAATTTCCGCGCCTTCATCTTCGATTGCGACGGCACGTTGGCGGACAACATGCATTTGCATTATGAAGCATGGCGCCGGGCCATGGAAGTGGTCGGCGGAACTTATCCGGAAGAACTTTTCTATGAATGGGGCGGGGTTCCGACCGCGGAGATTGTGCGTCGGCTCAATGCCAAGTTCAGTCTGAGCATGGAGATCGAGGAGGTGGTCCGGCGCAAGGAGCTTTATTACCGCGATTCGATCCCGCAGGTGGAACCCAACCACGACGTGGTGGCTCTCGCCCGGGAATTCCACGGAAAAGTGCCGCTGGCCGTGGCGTCCGGCGGACACCGCGACCTGGTCGAACGAACTTTGCAGGCGCTGGAAATTCGCGGGCTCTTCCAAGAGGTCATTGCCGCCGAGGACTACAACCGGGGTAAACCGTTTCCCGATCCCTTCCTCACCGCCGCCGCGCGTCTCGGGGTCGCCCCGGAAGCGTGCCTGGTTTTCGAAGATACCGCCACCGGCACCGCAGCGGCCCGCGCCGCCGGGATGGCGTGGGTGCTGGTCTGATGGGCCGGGATGGGTTAGGCTCGTTCCAATGACAACCACCGCGGGAAAATCCAAACTCACCGATAGTCTCAATCAAGTGTTGGCCGACACCTACGCTCTCATGTCGCTGACTCACCTGGCCCACTGGAATGTGGAAGGGCAGGGCTTCTTCGCCCTGCACACCGCGTTCCAGACGCAATACGAGGAAATGTTCACCGCGGTCGACGAAATTGCCGAACGTATCCGCGCCCTCGATGCCTATGCCATCGGCGGACTCGCTGCTTTGGCCGACAAAGCGCAACTGAAGGAATTCGCCGCCCCGCTTTCGCAGGAAAGCTACGTGAAGCACCTCATTGCCGGTCATGAAAAAGTGGTCGCCGATGCCGCAAAAGCCCGCGCGGTCGCCGGTGAGGTGAATGATCCGGAAAGCGAAGACCTCATGATCCAACGCATCACGACGCATGAGAAAGCGCTTTGGATGCTGCGCAGTTTTTTGAAGTAAAGCCCGCCGCGGGTCGCGATGCTCCTTGCGCGCTATCGCGTCGGGACGACGCGAGCCTTCCTATCTCTCAAGCAGGGCAAGAATGGCCTTCTGGGTGTGCAGGCGGTTCTCAGCTTGGTCGAAAATGGTCTGCGCGTGGGCTTCAAAGACTTCGTCGGTGATTTCTTTGCCCCGGTAGGCGGGAAGGCAGTGCATGACCAGCGGGTTGCCGCCGGCGGCCTCGACTGCGGCTTGGTTGATTTGGTAGCCGCCGAATTGAGCGAGGCGGAAAGCGGTTTCGTCCTCCTTGCCCATGCTGACCCACACATCGGTGTAAAGGACATCGGCGCCGGTGCTGGCACCGAGGACGTCGGTGGTCACGACAATGTCTCCGCCCGCGCGGCGCACCAGTTCGGCCGGCGGCTGAAACTTGGTCGGGGCGGCAAGACGCAGGGCGAAGCCGAGTTTGGCGGCGGCCCAGATCCAGGAACGGGCCACGTTGCAGTCGCCGTCGCCGATGAAGGTGACGGTGAGGCCTTCGAGCGAACCTCGCTTTTCGATGATGGTGAAAAGATCACTTAAAATCTGGCACGGATGCTCGAGGTCGGTGAGCGCATTGATCGTGCGGATGCCGCTGAGTGCTGCGAACTGCTCGACATCGCCCTGCGCATAGGTGCGGATGACCGCGCCCTGCACCATCCGGCCCATGACGCGTGCCGTGTCGGAGATCGGTTCGCCGCGGCCGAGTTGGATGTCGTTGGCCGCGAGGAAAATCGGCTGCCCGCCAAGTTCCCGGATGCCCGCCTCGAAACTGATGCGCGTCCGGGTGGAAGATTTGGAGAACATGAGCGCCCAGCACTCGCCGGCCAGCGGGGCGTCGGGGTGCGGTCCGCGCAGGTGCTTCATCTCGACCGCCCGTGCCAGAATCTCGTTGATCTGTGCGGCGTCGAGGCACTCGATGTTGAGCAGGTGCTTCATGGGATGGTTCGAGATTACCCGCAACCTTGCTTGGTGGTAAATAATGGAGAAGCAGGTTTTTGACCGGGGCCGCCGCGCCCTGCCTGCGGGTGAAGATGCCGATGCCACGCTGAAATTCCGGCCTGGATCACGCCGGTAGTGCGTGGGGTTAATCCGCGATTAAAACACACTGCTGCCTGCTTCCGGGCTAAGTCCGGCTTTCCGCGAGGACGTCGTGCAGGATCTGCGCCGCCTCTTCGCATTCGGCCGCGGTGACATTGAGCGGTGGGAGGAGGCGGATGGTCTGCTCGCCGGCCGGGACGACGAGGAGGCCGGCCTGGATCAGCCGTTTGGTCAATCGCAGGGCCGCCGTGCCTTCTTCGCCCGCGAGCGGCGGCAAATCTGCCAATTCGATGCCGAGGAGGAGTCCGGCGCCCCGCACTTCGCGGACGCCCGGCATTTTTTCTGCCGCGGCGGCGAGTTGGGCGCCGCGCTCCCGGGCATTGGCCAGCAGGTTTTCTTTTTCGATGGTGTCGAAGACGGCTTGGGACGCGGCGCAGGCGAGGGGAGAACCGCCATAGGTCGTGCCATGCGTGCCGGGTCCGAGCAGATCGGCGAACGGTGCGCGCACCCAGAACGCGCCGAGGGGAAAGCCACCGCCGATGCCCTTGGCCCAGCTGACGGCATCCGGCACCGCATCGGCCGCACCCGTGGCCTGCCACCCGCACCAATGCCCGGTGCGCCCGAGGCCGCACTGCACTTCGTCATAAAACAAAAGCAACTGGTGTTCATCGCAAAGCGCGCGCAAGGCGCGGAGGAACTCGGCGGAAAGCGGTCGCACGCCGCCTTCACCTTGGATCGGCTCGACCATGATGGCGGCCGTGCGCGCGCCAACCGCATTGGCCACACACTCAAGGCGCGCCGGCACGTTGAGGAATCCGTCGAGGGGCGGGCCGAATCCGAGTTTCACCTTGAGTTGGCCGGTGGCGGCGATGCCGCCGAGGGTGCGTCCGTGGAAAGATCCGTCCAAGGTGATGACCTCGTGACGGCCGCGCGCGGAGCCGTGTCGGCGGGCCAGTTTGTAGAGCCCTTCATTGGCTTCGGCCCCGCTGTTGCAGAAAAAGATTTTTCCGGGCGTCCCGACCATCGTCCCGATCCGCGCGGCCAATTCGGCCTGCGGGCGGTTGAGGAAGAGATTCGAGATGTGGACAAGAGTGGCGGCTTGTGTGGCCAGGGCTTTCTGTAGCGCGGGATGGGAGTGACCGAGGGTGTTGACCGCAATGCCGGAGGTGAAGTCGAGGTAGACACGGCCCTCCTCGTCCCAGACGCGCACGCCTTCACCGCGGACGAGAGCAAGAGGAAAGCGAGCGTAGGTGGGAATGACGTGCCGGGCATAAAGTTCGGCGGTGGTTGGCTGCAGGCGCTCGGACATGGTCCGCGATGGTAGAGGGAGCGGCCGTGGTGGCAAGAGGGCAAGGCGGCCCGGGCGCTTGACCGGAATGCGGGCGGCGGTTTGCATGGTGGCATGTGGTTGGACGTTCTTCGCTCGGTGCTCTACGGCATGGTTGTGGTCATGCTGGCCGGGGTCGCGCTGGTGGCCGGTATCATCACGGCGAAAAAAACGGAGAAACCGCCGCCCTTGAGCCTGGTCAAAGAGGTACCGCCCGAGCAGCGCGCGGCGGCGCGGGAGTTGGTGGAGCAGGCGCTGGCCGCGCGTCTGGCCGGCAATCATGACGAGGCCTTGGCACGGCTGGAGGAAGCGCGGGCCCAAGATCCGGGGATGCGCGGGTTGGAATACCAGTTCGCCCTGACTTATCTGGACTTGGGCCAATACGGTCCGGCGGACGATGCCGCGCAGCGATCGGTCGACCGCGGCGAGGAAAAAAGCAACGCGCAGGCCGTGCGCGGATGGATCCTGCTCGAAAAGTCGCGGGCCGAGGGTGCGGTGGCGGCCGAGGGAGTGAAGATTTTGGCACACTTGGAGGAGTCGCGGGCGACTGACCCGCTCAATCCCATGCCGCTTTACCTCATGGGCGAATACTACCGGTCGGCCGGTCGGCCGGGGCTGGCGGTCGAGGCCTACCAACGGGCTCTGGAGCGGGTGTCGAAGACGGACAGCTTTCTGGTCACCACGGTGAAGGCCGGGCTGGCCGGATTGCGCTTGAATTATCAGGCGGACCATCCGCCGCTTAAGTTGCACGCGGTCAACGGGGTGCTCCCGCCGGAGCAGCTATTTTTCGGGGCGGCGGATGCACTCCTGCGCGGCGATAATGGCGCGGCGGCGGGATTTTTGCGCGAGGCGAAAACGCGGATGCCGGAGGAAGTTTTTGCCTCCTTGCTGCAAGATTCGTTCTTCCAAGATTATCTTGAGGTCAGCATATTGGCAGACCCACCGCAGCCCGATCCCCAACCATGAACGCCCGTTTGTCCCGATTTCTGGCCGTTGCCATTACGGCCGTTTTTTTTGCGGCCGCCGCGCGGGGCGATGATGGCGGGGTCTTCACGGCCGACCTTCCTTTTGATGCGGCGCAACCTTTGCCCGCCTGGATGCATGGGCCTCCAGTCTCGGCACCGGGCCAGGGGGCCCGCATTGCCTTTCATCTTTCTCCGCCGAGAGGCCAAGATTTGCTCGTCCATTTTGTCTTTGACGAGACGGAGGGCGGCGGCTTGCGCATCGAATGGTTGCGCGACGGCCAAAGCACACCCGAATTGCTCGCGGAAAATCTCGGCGAGAGCCTCGGGGTGCCGAACCAACGCCCGCTCCTGATCAGCGCCTCGCGCCTCGGGGGCAATGGTTCGCTCCTGTTGCAAGGCGGGGCGAACCTGAACGTCAACCGCGTGAAATTCGAATGGGTCTCCGAGCGCACCATGCTCTCCTCGAATGCGCGCTATGTTCCTGTGGTGGTGACGGCTTCGCGGTTGACCCTGGCCGAAGCCGATGTGGAGGGCGGGCCCCGTCCGGCCCTGCGTGACGAATGGCGCGACCGTGTGGTGCGCGCCGCGCTGACCGAGGGGGCGGAGTTGCTCACGCCTTCACTTGAGTTGCTCGCAGAATTGGAACAGGCGCCTGAGCAGGCACGATTGGAAGCTTCGCTGGCGGGAGTTTTTTTGGATCAGGAAATATGGCTGTTGGTCAACGGGCAGGAAGTGGGCCCGATCGCCGTGGAGGTTCCGACCCTCGAAGATCCGGGCCACCTTGGCTTGCCGGGCCGGGAAGTCACTTTCGCCGGATGGCGCCGGGCCTCGGTGCACATCCCCGCCGACCTCATGTTGCCCGGGGAAAATTCGCTGCTCCTTGAGTTGCGTTCGCCGCTCAACACCGATTACCGCAACCGCACTTTTGTCCGCGATGCGGTCTTGGAGCTGTCTTATCCGCCGGCCGTGCGTGAACCGGATCTTTCCCTGCCCTTGCCGGACCTGCCTGCCGGGGAACCACGGGACTCGGAAGAAGAGCCACTGCCGCCGGTGGAGTCCCCCAATGCGCCGGCCGAAGCTTTGTCCGATTTCTGGGGCCGGAGCGAAGGCTCACTCTAATCCGGCCTAACAAGCCGCGTGCTGCCGCGTTGACTTGTTGAAGACCTCTTTGTTTTGCCGTGCGCGGCCGGGCCAAGGGGCTTTGACAAGGCGGTCGAGTGCGAGCATCCTTTCACATTGATGAAACCTTTTTCGAAACGGCCCCGTCTCGAGGCGGGCTACACGTTGTTCGAGATCATGCTCGTGCTCGGCATCATTGCCGTGCTCGTCGGATCGGCCATTTATTTGCTGGTGGGCAATCTTGATGTGGCCAAGGAAGCGAGGGTCGATGCGGACATCCAGAGTATCAGCACTCAGATTCGCGTTTACGAGATGCAAAACCTGCGACCTCCAACCACCGAGCAAGGTCTCGAGGCGCTGGTCAAGCGCCCGGGAGGCGACCCGCCGCCGCGCCGTTGGCGGCAACTTCTCCAGAGCGTGCCGGTCGACCCTTGGGGTCTACCTTACAAGTATTACTGGCCGGGCAAAAAGAACCCGCAGGGATTCGACCTGTTATCCTTCGGGGCGGATCGTCAAGAGGGCACCGCGGACGACATCGGCAACGATCGCGGCCAGTAGGCCGAGGCCATGATGATGCCCCGGTCAGCGGCGCGCATCATGCGGTCGCGCACCGTGCGAGTCGGTCGGCGGATGCATGGCTACACGTTAATCGAAGTCGCGCTCGTCATTGCAATCATCGTCCTCCTGATCGGCGCTGTCATACCACTCAGCTCCGGTTTTGTGCGCGAGCAACGTTTGCGCGATTCGGCACTCGGTCTGCTCGTGCTGGCCAAAACCGCTCGGACCGAGGCCATGACCACTGGCCGCACGGCGGAGGTAATTTTTAGCAAGGGAGGATTTTCTCTGCGGCGGGCCGGCGAGGAGGAAGCTGCCGAGACCGAGGTGCTGCCCAGTGGCATGCGGTATCAACTTCTTCCTTTTGGCGCCGACAAACCCCTTCGTCCCGACGGGCAGCGTTGGATTTTCCAGCCGACCGGCCTGTGCGAACCGCTCACCGTGCGGATCATGGAGGACGAGGCCTGGATCGAGGTGCGCTTCGATCCGCTGACCGCCGGAATCGAGGAGGAGAGTTACTACATCCCGTGAAGAAGGCCGGTTTCACCCTGCTGGAAATGCTCACCGCGATGTTCATGTTTGTCCTCGCGGTGGGCGGGCTGGCCATGGCGATGGACAAAATTTTCGCGGCCAATGTCATGATGCGGCGTGACGGCGAGGTGCGCCAGCAGTTGGAGTCGTTGCTCGACGAGTCGATGGTCATGCCGATCGCCGATCTGGAGCAAGGCCGCGAGGTGGGACCCGATGCGATGGGTGCGAAGTTTTTTGTCCGCGCCGAACGCGCCGAGTTGTTCAACATGGACGATGAGGAACTCACCGGCTTGTGGTGGATCACGGTGCGCGCGGAGTGGACCGAGGGACGCGAGGATCAATCGTGGGAGGAAAAATTCCTGCGTTACCAGCCATGAGAAGAACCACCCGCGGATTCACGCTCTTCGAGATGGTGGTGGTCCTTGCCATCTTCGTCCTGTTGGCCGGCGGCATTTACGCGACGGTCAATGCGGCGGTGCGCGCCACGGCGACACTGACCGAGGAGAATCTGCAAATCCAGCGGCTCAACGCTTTTGTTTCGCTCGTGCGGCGTACCTTCCACAATCTGCCGGCCAACGCCCGGTTCGCCGGCGGGGTGCGGGCGGAGGGGGGCGACGGTTTTCCCGAGATCACGCTGCGCGATGCGCCCGGCGTCTTTGCCTGGGGTATGGGCGGACCCTCGGCCGGGACCGCGTTGCTGACCGCACGTCCGCGCCTCGGCGGCGGTCGCGAACTCAGCCTCATGCTCCTGCCGGGTTCGCTCGGCGAAATGGAGCGGCGCGACGCGCTGGAGCGCGGGGCGTGGCTGCGCTTGCTGCCTGATCTGCGCGAGGTCAAGTGGCGTTTCTACAACGCGGAGCAGCAGGAATGGCTGGAGGAATGGCTGGAAGGGGAGCGGCCGCCGCTGGTCGAGCTCAACCTGCAATTGCTCGGTGAGGAGGTGCCCCGCCAGTTCATTTTCTGGCTTCCGCCGGTCAAGGAATTGGCCCTGACCGAGCCGGCGCCGGAAGCGCAGGGAACCGCGCCGGACATGGAGGTCGAGGTGCCGTGACCGCGCAGATCCGTCCATCGGGTGCCGCGCTGCTCCTTGTGCTTTGGGCCATCACGGTGATTTCCTTTGCCGTGCTTTGGATGGCCGACGTGGTGAATCTCGAACTCGAGACAACCGTGTCCGACTCGGCCGGTTTGCGCGCGCGCCAGATTGCGGTGAGCGGTGTTGCCCTGGGCCTGCATCCGCAGGCAAAGCGCGAGGATACCGGGTTGCTCAACCGCGACTTTGGCGCCGGCGAGCGCATGGAAGTGCGCATCCGGGGCGAGGGGGCACGTTTCAACATCAATCAATTGCTCAAGGACCAGGACCGCATCACCATGCTGAATCTTTTCACCTTGTGGGGACTCACGGCGGACGAGGGGAATGCGCTGATCGACAAGCTTGCCGATTGGGTGGACGAAGATGATTTCCGCACCGGATTCGGCGGGGCGGAGCGCACGGAATACGAAGCGGTCGGCATCACCGACGCCCCGGCCAACCGTCCGTTCCGCAGCGTGCCGGAAATGGGCCGCGTTCTCGATATGGAAAAGCTCGCGGCACTCCAGCCCGATTGGGCCGAAAGTTTCACCATTTTCGGCGACGGTCTGATCGACGTGAACGAGGCGGAGGCCGACGTGCTCCAAGCCGTCACAGGCATTACCCCGGAAATGGTGCAGGGTATCCTGCAGCAGCGCCGCGGCAGCGATGGGGTCGAGCCTTCGGAAGACGACCTGCGCTTCGATGATGTCAGCCAGGTGGCCGGCTGGCTGGCCGGTTCGACCTTGCCGCCGGAACAAATCATGGGGCGACTTACCGCGGAGAGCTCGGTCAAAAGAATTGATAGCCGGGGCATCGTGGGCGAGCGTTCCCGCTGGATCTCTGTGGTCGCCGAAACGGGCGAGGGCGGAGAAGCTGCCACTTACCTGCTATGGGAGGAAAAATGAAAAGCCCGCGCCAGACACGTCGTGCCCTCTTCCGTCCGGCCTCCGCCGGTTGGCAGAAATGGGAGCAAGACGAGGCTGGGGCTTGGAGCGAAACGGGCGGGGCGACTGATTTGTCGGAGTTGAAACCCGAGGCCGGCGCCCTCGTCGCCATCCCGGTGCGCCGCGCATTTTCGCTTGCCGTCTGGGTGCCGGCCGAAGATCCGTCTTTGTTCGGCGACCTCATCTTCACGCAGCTCGAATTACGGGGATTGGCCGGCCGCTCGCGGGAAATGACCTCCTTTTCCTGGCAAGAGGTGGCGCGCGAGGGCAATGAGGCGTTGCTTCATGCCGTTATTCTGCCCTCGAATCTTGCGCCGCGCTATTGGCATGGCGATGTGACCGAATATGCCGTCTCGCCCTCCTGCCTGCCGCTCGCTTCGGATGCGGTGACGGTGTGGGAAGAGGAAGAGGGGTGGGTGGCGGCGGTCACGCGCGGGGATCGATTGCTTCACTTCCAACCGCTCGCCGAGAAAACACCCTCGGCCCAAATGGCCTTGGAAATTTGGCTGATGCAGGCGCCGCTCGACGCGGGTCGCATGTTGAGCGGCAACGGAGGCGTCACGCTCTTTTATCAAGGTGCTGCTGCCCCGGACTTGTCGGAATGGCGCAGCGCCGGCGGCCTTGAAGTCGCGGCGGCGAAATTTCCCCCGCCGGTGCGTCCGGCCACACCGCTTGATTGCCTTCCCCTGCCGGTGCGTGATTTGCAGCGGACCAAAGAGACGGGCGCCCGGCGTCAAAAAATCGCCCTCCTGGCCGCGGCCGTCTATTTTGTTCTCGTCCTGGCCCTTGCGGCCAACACGTTATGGCTTTGGTGGCGGGCGGAATCGCTGCGGGCCACGATTGCCGGTGAGGCGGGCGAAGTGGATGCGGTGCGCGCGGCCATGCAGCGCTGGGGTGCAATCGAACCGGCCCTCGACCCGGTCGGTTATCCGCTCGAAGTGCTTTATCAAGCCGCGCGCTTGCTCCCGAAGGAGGGTGTGCGTTTGACCCTCTTCCAGATGAATGTGGACCGTGTGGTTCTGGCCGGGGAGGCTTCGACCCTGCAGGCGGCGCAGCGTTTCCAGGAGGATGTGCGCAAAAACCCGGATCTGGTCGCCTACGATTGGACGATGGAAAACCCGCGCCCGTTGCCCACCGGCAGTGCGCGTTTCCAGATTGATGGCGTGCGCCAAGGCGCGGCAGCCGTGGACGGAGAGGAGGCAACCGATGAGAGCTCTGACGGCTAAGGAAAAAAAATTGCTCCTCGCTTTGGTCGGCGCCCTTTTCGTGCTGCTCAATGTCGTGGGCTTGCAGGTTTTCCTCAACCGCCAGCGTGCGCTGCAAAGCAGTATCGTGCAGCTCCAGAGCCAACTGACCGAAGGCCGTGCCATTCTTGAGGACAAGACGATCTGGCAGGAACGTGCGGCCTGGCTCGACGAACATCAACCGGGGGACGATGTCACGACGACGGATGACGACGCGAAGTTTTATGAATTCGTCGAGAGCAGTGCCAGAAGTGCCGGGCTTACTTACACCCGCCGCGACGCGGGAACCCAGCCGGATGGGGGAACGTATGCCGAGGTCTTCGATTCCTCGCAGGTCAAAGGAAAGATGGAGTCGCTGGTCAAATGGCTCAACGAGTTGCAGCAACCGAAGGCGTTCCGCGCCGTCAAACAGATTTCGATCAAAAGCGGTGAACCGCCCGAGGTCATCGCCGAAGTCGAAGTGGCACGTTGGTATCGTCCGTTGCAAGGAGGAGAGCCATGAGACGCGCGCTTCTTTCTCTGGTCGCCGGCCCGCTTCTCCTCGGAATCCCGGTATCCGCCCGCGCCGAAGAAGACAAGCCGGAGGCATCTGCCCTGCTCAAGGTTCCTCTGGCCGAGGCGCGACCAACCGGCGTCGAGGGCGAAGAAAATATTACCCCGCCCGACCCTTCCCCCACGCCCCCGCTGCTCGCCGAGGCTGACCCGCCGGCTGCGGGGGAACCCGTCCGGCCCGCGGATGATGGTATCACCCGGCCGGCCTTCCCCCTCTCGCGCTACGAACCCTTGTGGCAACGCTCGCCCTTCCAACTTGAATCCGTTGCGCCGCCGGTCGAGTCGGCCGGCTTGGCCCAACGCTTTGCGCTGACGGGTATCGCGGAGATCAATGGCGAGCCCATGGCCTTCGTCATGGAGCGCGCCACGCAAAATCGCTTGATGGTCAAAGCGAACAGCACGGAGGGTGGTGTTTCCTTGGTGCAAGTCGATGTGCAGAAAAAATATACCGACTCCTCGGCCACGCTGCGCCAGGGGGCGGAGATCGGTGTGGTCCGCTTCGAGACCGGAGCCGCCACGGCTCCCGGGATGCCGCAACCGGGCATGCAGGTGCCCCGGCCGATGCCGCAAGTGATGCCCCAACCTGGCATGCCCGCGCAGGCCGCCGCTCTCCCCGGGGTCGTCCCGGCCGGACAGATTCCCGGCCAACCCGCACCGGGTATACCTCAAGCCCCCGGTGTGGTGCCCCAAGTGCCCGGCCAGGGCGACCCGTCGAACGGGCAAGTCCAAGGTAACCAAGGGCAGATGCCACCACCCCGCGTCATCCGGCGCCGGGCTCTCATCCCCGCCGCGCCTTGAGAAACTTGCTAGACATGCTTTAATTCCACCGATGGCCCGCTTCTGTTCCCCGATTCTCGCGTTTGCTTGGCTGGTCGCGGCCTTTTTGGTCCTGACTCCCGCCGCTGCGCAGGATGCCGCACCTTCACCCGCCGTTGTTCAGCCCGAGGCCGCCGCGCCGGCACCCCAACCGCCTGCCTCGTCCCCGGTTCTCGAACCTCAACAACCTGCGCCGCTGCCGCCCGTCGTTGTTGATCCGGGGTTGCCTTCCCCGCCGGGCTCTCCCGCGCCCGCGTCGCGACCGGTGCAACCCGAGCCGACCGTGCGCCTTACCTTCCCCAACACCTCGGTCAACGAGATCCTCAGTCTTTACGAGGTGCTGACCGATAAGCGACTCGTGCGGGACTCCATGCTCGCGCAAGGACAGCCGCTCACCATTGTCGTGCCCGGAGAGGTTCCCCGCAGCGAGGCCATCCGCCTCATCGAGGCCTCGCTCTTACTCAACGGCTATTCGTTTGTCCCGGTTGACGACAAGACGGTGAAAATCCTTGGCCCCTCGAAATTTCCGCGCGCCGAGGGCATCCCCATCTTCTCCACACCCTACATGCTGCCGGCTACCGATCAGGTGGTCAGCTATTTCATGAAGCTCAGCTACCTCGCGCCCCAGGAGGCCGCGCAACTATTCCAGACCTTCGTCAGTCCGCCCAAGGCCTACACCTCCTTCACCCCGGTGCCCAATGTGCAGGCCGTGCTCATCACGGAAAACGTCCCGATCATCCAGCAACTTATCGCTCTTCAAGCCATGGTCGATGTCCCGCCCGCGCAAGTCATGACCGAATTCGTCGACCTCAAACGGGCTGACGCCGAAAAAGTGGTCGAACTTCTGCAAACCTTGCTTGAGGAGCGGAAAGAGGGTGCTGGAACTCCGGGTCAACCCGGCGGCGCCCCGCAGGTCGATGCGCAGGGACAAGTCATCCAGGCTTCCCTCGGTGGTGCGGGTGCCGGTCAGTTCGAATCCAATCTTGTCATCGGCGAAACACAAATCGTTGCCGACCCGCGCACCAATCGCATTCTGGTCGTCACCCGTCCGATCAACTTCCCCTACATCAGGCAACTCATCGAGCAGCTTGATTCGCCGGTGCCGCTCGATTCCGTGCTGGAACGACAACTCCAGTTTGTCGCCGCCGGCGATGTGCTCCCCGTCCTCCAGGACCTGCTTTCGGAAGGCGAGGAGGGCGGAACCGGCGGTGGGACGTCGCGCGCGGGCGCAGGTGGTGCCTCCGTGGAGAGCGGCTCGACCTTCGGCCAAGGTATGGGTTCCGAGTCGGGCGCCGGCGCGGGCGGCGGCACCAGCCGGCCCGACCGGATCAAGGAACCCACCGCCGATGTCGCCCCCGAATCGGTCATCGTCGGCAACACGAAACTCATCGCCGACAAGAGCGCCAATTCGATCATTGCCATCGGTCCGCCGGACAGCCGCCAGAAAGTCGCCCAACTTCTCGACATGCTCGATGTGCGACCCCGGCAGGTATACATCGCGGCCGTGATCGGGGAACTCAGCTTGACCGACAAAATGGAATTCGGCTTCAACTATTTCCTGCGCAACCAGAGCAGGGACGGCAGCAGCGTGGGTGGGGCGCTGCTCAATCCGGTCCTCGGCGCCAGCACCAACCTTTTCACCCCGCCGGACCTCCTCACGCCCGCTGCTCTGGCCGCCAGCGCCTTCACCGGTTTGACCCTTTACGGAACCATTGCCAACTCGCTCGATTATTACGTGCGAGCGATTGAGACAACGGGCAAGTTCAAGATCCTCTCCCGCCCGGTCGTTTACACCACCAACAACAAGAAGGCGGTCATCAGCTCCGGACAGCGCGTGCCCTACACCAGCAGCACCTTGACCTCCACCTCCATCAGCGGAGTCGGTCCGAACCAGAACGCCGGCGTCACTGCCAACATCACCTATCTCGACGTCTTGCTTAAGCTCGAAGTGCTCCCGCTGATCAATGCCAACCGGGATGTCACCTTAGTTATCGTGCAGACGAACAACAACGTGCTCCGCGAGGAAACATTCGGCAGCGGGAACAAGGCGCCGGTCGTCGGCGCCCAAGAACTGACCACCACGGTCACCGTGCCCAGCGGCGGCACGGTGGTGCTGGGCGGTCTGATCATCGAAAAGACCGATGCAAACGATGGAGGTTTGCCCTTTCTCATGCGTCTCCCCGTGCTCGGTTATATTTTCAAGCAGACCACGCGGGCGGTTGAGCGGCGCGAACTGCTGATTCTCCTGCAGCCCACCGTGGTGGAAGATGATGCCGAAACCGCGGTGGCCAGCGCCGAGGAGCGCTACCGCACCAAGCTCGGGGACGAAGTCTACGACGAGGCGGACGCCTGGCAACTCGGCCGGACCCCGGTGGTCAACGACTCGCCCATGCTCACGCCCGACGCCCGCGTCCGCAAGCCGCGCGATCCGCTGCGGCCGGCCGGGATCGACTATCAGGAGTATGCGCCCGACCCGAAGCCCAAGCCGACGCCAACTCCCGGCAAAAAGAAAAGATCGGCTACCTAGCGGGAGGGGCATTGCATGGCCTTGATCCCCGAACTGGTGGAACTCGCGGCGCGCCACGGCGCGGCCGACCGCGACAAAGTGACCGCATCGCTGCAGGAGGCGGCGCGGAGTCAGTCGTCGCTCATGCGGGCTTTGCTCGACAGCACGGAGATTGACGAAAACGGATTCTACCGCGACCTCGCCGACAAGTTTCACCTGCGCTGGGGCGGGGCCGACGTGGCCAAGGCCACGCCGGAAATGCGGGCCAAGCTGCCGGCCCGCATCGCCCTGCGTTACCAACTGCTCCCGGTCGAGACGAATGACGAATCGATCACCTTGCTGACTTACGATCCCTTCGATCTGCTCGCGCGCCAAGCCGTGGCCGAGGCCGTGCCGCAGCAAGTACGTTACGAAATCTACACCCGCAAGGGGATTCTACCCGCGCTGCGCCAGGTCTACGGCATCGGGGCCGAAACTTTCGAGGAACTGCTTGAGGGACGCGGCATGGAGGAGGACATCGACCTCGGCCGCGGCGAACAGGTCAACGTGCTCGACGAAGACGAATCGGAAGAGGCATCGGTCAAAAAATTCATTTACCAAGTCATGCGCGAGGCCCTGCGCGAGCGCGCCACCGACATCCATGTCGAACCGCTCTCCAACGACCTCCGTGTCCGTTATCGCATCGACGGCGTGCTGCAGGAAGTGCCCGTCCCGGCGCAGATGCGCAAACTCCAGCGTTCGGTCATCAACATCCTCAAACTCACCGCCGGCCTCGATCTCGGCGAGGACCGGCGTCCGCAGGACGGGCGTATCAGTCTCGAGTTGGGCGGGCAACCCATCGATGTCCGTGTCGCTTCGATTCCGACCATCAACGGCGAAAGCATCAGCCTGCGTCTCCTCGGCAAGGAGGTCTTCAGTCTCGAGCGCCTCGGGCTGGACGAGGACTATGTCAAAAAAGTCCGTGATCTTCTCGCCTTGCCCAACGGCATCATCTTGGTCACCGGCCCGACCGGCTGTGGAAAATCAACCACCCTTTACACTTTTCTTTCCGGGCTCAACACCAAGGAGCGCCGCATCCTCACGATCGAAGACCCGGTCGAGCATAAGCTGGCCGGGGTGAACCAGAGCGCGGTCCAACCCGAGATCGGCAACACCTTCGCCAATCTCCTGCGCAGTTTCCTCCGGGGCGACCCGAACGTCATCATGGTCGGTGAAATGCGCGACTACGAAACGGCCGAAATTGCCATTCGCGCCGCCCTCACCGGTCACTTGGTCTTCAGCACCCTGCACACCAACGATGCGGTCGGCGGGATCACCCGTCTGCTCGACATGAACGTCGAACCTTTCCTCGTGGCCAGCGCCGTGCGCGCCTTCATCGCCCAGCGCCTCGTCCGCAAGCTCTGCCCGTTTTGCAAAGCGCCCGCCCAGCCGGGTGATTATTCGCCGGCCTACCTGCGCAGCATCGGCTTGCCGCCGGAATACGAGAGCAAGATCATGCGCGCGGTCGGATGCGAGAACTGCCGCCAGTCGGGTTACGAGGGACGCCTCGCCATCATGGAGCTCTGCCTGGTCACGCCGAAGCTGCAGGAAATGATCACCCAGCGTAAAACAGCGGCCGAACTTCGCCCCGCGGCGGAAAAAGAGGGCATGCGGCCCCTGCGCAAATACGGTTTCGACAAGGTCGCGGCCGGCCTCACCACGATTGAAGAAGTCATGCGCGTCACGACTTCCGACGTCAGTGCCCAGGACGAATAATGCCCCTCTTCGTCTACCAAGCCCTGCAGGCCGGCGGTGGCAAGACCTCGGGGGAACTCGAGGCCCTCAGCCGCCAGGACGCCTTCAGCAAACTCCGGCAACAAAACCTTCAGCCATTTTCCCTCACGGCCAAGGGGGCTGAAGCGGCCGCCGCGACCGCCGCGGGCGCCACTGCGTCGGGCGACAACACCCTCAACCGCGCGCAGGTCCTCCTCTTCACCGAAGAATTGTGCGAACTGCTCGAGGCCGGCCTCAAACTTGACCGTGCCCTCCAGGTTATCGAACAGCGACAGGACAAATCTTCGCTCAGCGGTGTGGCGGCCAGCGCGCGTCAATCGCTGCGCGAGGGAGCCACCTTTTCCGCCGCCTTGAAAAATGCCAGTCCGAGTTTTTCCGATCTCTATTGCAACATGGTCAAAGCGGGCGAGGCGAGCGGCACGGTCTCGAAAATCCTCAAGCGCCAGGTCGAGTTCCTCACCATGATGGGCGATCTGCAGCGCCGTGTGACCAGCGCGCTGATCTATCCCTCCGTCATTTTCTCCGCCGGTATCGCCCTCCTCATCATTTTCATGACCTTCCTGCTCCCGCAGTTGACCGCGCTGCTGGGCAAGACCGGACAATCCCTGCCCTTCGCCACGCGAATGCTCATCGGCACGAGCGAATTTTTCGGAGCCTACTGGTGGGTCGTCCTCATCGTTCTGGCGGCCGGTCTTCTCGGCTTCCGGCATGTGACCAGCAAGGGCGACGGCCGGATTTGGTGGGACCGCACCAAACTGCAACTCCCCATCTTCGGGCCTTTGCTCCGCATGCGTTTTTACGCGCAGTTCACCCAGACGCTTTCCACCCTGCTCAACAATGACGTCTCGCTCATGCAGTCGATGCAGCTCATCCGCAACGCGACACCCAACGTCTATCTTCAGACGCAGCTCGAGCGTATCTCCGAAAACGTGCAGGACGGGGCCCAACTGTCGCGCGCCATCCAGCGCGTGCAATTTTTCCCGCCGACCATGATCGACATCATCCAGGTCGGTGAAACGACCGGTGATCTCGGAGCCGCGCTCGAGCGCAGCGCGAAGAGCTACGACAAACAGCTCTCCGTCGTGATTGAACGGGTCACCGCCCTGATCCAGCCCATGGTCATCCTCATGGTGGCGCTCTTCGTCGGCTTGGTCGCCTACTCCATGATCACCGGCATTCTCACCACGGTCTCCGGCTTGCCCAAACGATGAGGGTTTCTTTTTCCTGCGGGCTGTTCTGCGCTGCCGTGGTCGCTCTGACCGGCTGCACAACTTTGGAAAATCCGCGGGGCCGGTTGATCTCCAGGCACCGCGGACAGCACGATACCTTTCGCACCCAAGACGGGTGGCGCAAGCTGGTCTACCGGAACAACGATTTGCTCTCCAAGGCCACCGCGGAAAACTCCGCCGTCGAGATCGCGACGCACGAACAGCGGGGTCTCCTCGTCGTCGATGGCCATGTGGCCATGGATTTTCCGGTCGCCACGGGCAAGGCCAGCCATCCCACCCCGCAGGGAGCTTACAAAATCATCGAAAAGAAAAAGGACCACCAATCGAATCTCTACGGGCGCATTGTTTCCGGCGAGGGACAGACGGTGGTCTCGGATGCCGACACCCGTGCGGATGCGGTGCCACAGGGCGGACGATTTGTCGGCGCGTCCATGCCCTATTGGATGCGCCTTACTCAGACCGGGATCGGGATGCATGTCGGCTATATTCCCGGCCGCCCCGCCTCCCACGGTTGCATCCGGCTGAAAAAAGACGTGGCAGTGGAACTCTTCGGCATTCTGAAGTTGGGTTCGCCCGTCACGGTCGATGCCGTGGCTCCATCGCTCGGCGGACCGGCGGAAGCGGAAAAAGCGGCCACCGGTGAGACGGCCGCCCGCCGGGCCTCGGGCTAAAAATCCCCCGCGCGTAGCGACCGGAAGGCGGGGCCGAGGTTGTCGAGCACGTCGGTCGGAGTGAGCGATTCCGTGGAGGCGCCCTGCGTCAGGGCAATTTCCGCGGCTCGCCCGCAAACCCAGGCCCCGACGGACGCGGCCTGATAGGTATCGGCTCCCTGGGCCAGCAACGCGGTGCAAACGCCGGTGAGGACGTCACCCATGCCGCCGGTCGCCATGCCGGGATGACCCGTGGTGTTGTATCGGAGCGGCAGACCGCGTTGGGCGATGACCGTGCGCGCGCCTTTGAGCAGAAGAGTGACCGCATGCTTGTCGGTAAAATCACGAGCCACTTTGCTGCGGTCCTTGATCTCCCGCCCGGCGAGGAGACGCCGCATTTCTCCGGGATGAGGGGTAAGCAATCGCGGTCCCTTGGCTTGGTCGATATGCTGCAGCCCGGCGTGGGACACAATGGTCAAGGCATCGGCATCGACCACCGTCGGACACGGTGCTTCGCGCACGATGCGCAGCGTCCGCGCATCTTCTCCGCCACCAAGCCCCGGTCCGATACCGATCGCGTCGACCGGGAAGTTGAAAATATCCGTGAGCTTTTCGAGCGGACGCACCATGACCTCGGGAATCATGGTTGCGGCCAGCAGGTCATAGGCGTCGGGCAAAGCGCCGAGCGAAACCAATCCGGCCCCGCCCCGCACGGCACCGGCCGTGCAGAGGTGTGCCGCGCCCAGCGTGCCGCGTGAACCGGCGAGCAGAATGGCGCGCCCGCACATTCCCTTGTTTGTCTCGAAAGCGCGGGGTGGCCAGTCGCGGCGCAGCAGGGGAGCGGTGAGCAATTCGTCAGCATGGTCGGCATCCGGACGGAGAAAGTCCGGTGAGTCGAGCAGGCCGAGCCGGCCGACGTGGTTGACCGCTGCATCGCCGACGAGACCGGTTTTGGCAAAACCGACGGTCGCGGTGAAGTCGGCTTCGACGCACGGGTCTCCGGGAATGCCAGTGTCCGGGTCGAAGCCGGATGGGAAGTCGACGGCCACCGTTGTGGCGTTGGCGGTGCGGCGCAATTCATTCATCTCGAGCGCGAGCGAAGCGAGCGGTTCGCGCAAGGTTCCTTGCGCTCCGAGACCGACCAACGCATCGAGTTGCACGAGCGGGCCGTCCTGCGGGGTGGAAGGCCGGAAAGGGCCGGGCAAAAGGGAAGAGTGCAACGCGTCGAACTTGTCGCGGGTCAGTGCGGCAAAGTCGTCGCGTGAAAACGGGCTGCGGACCAAGACGCGCCACCCGAGCACCGCAAGATGCCGCGCGGCGACCAAGGCATCGCCGGCGTTGTGGCCCTTGCCCGCATAGCACACGACCAATCCGGGCCGGGGGAAAAATTGGCTGACGAAGCGGGCCAGTTTTGCCCCGATGGTTTCCATCAGGACATCGGCGGGAATGCCGCGGGAAAATGTCTCCTGCTCGATCTGGAGCATGCGGGCGCGGGTGAGGAGCATGCTCTTTGTTCTACGCGGGCCGCGGTGGGATGAGAAGAAAGGTTGTCGGGCCCCGAGACCAGGCTTGGGCTGCGTTGACCCGGCGGGGGGACCAAGGCGGGGACGGAGGCTGCATGACACCGCTTCTCCGCGCATCAAGAACGACCACTACGGACGACGACGCTCCAATGCGCTCGTGTGTAGCGCCAGCCGGAATAGACGGAGAGAATCACGCTTGCCGCGAGGAGGACGTGTCCGATGCCCAGCACCCAGACCGGCCACAGGGCGATCCCGAAAAAATCGCCGACTGCATCACGGAGGAGGAAAAAACCGATCATGATCATCTGGGAGGCAGTCTTGGTCTTGCCGGCGGGGTCGGCGGCCAGGACGGTGCCGTGGCTGAGGGCGAGTTGCCGCAGCCCGGTGATGAGGAAATCGCGGGAGATGAGAAGGATGGCCGCCCACGCCGGGATGTCATGCGACCAGGCCAAACAGACGAGCGCCGCGGCGATGAGCACCTTGTCGGCCAGCGGATCCATGAGGCGGCCGAAGTCGGTCTCGCAGGCCAACCGGCGGGCGAGGACGCCGTCCAGGTAGTCGCTGAGGACCGCGAGCCCGAAGGCCACGACGGCCACGGTGGCACCCCACGCCATGCCGCTCTCGCGGGCTATGACAAATATAGCAGTGAGAAAGAGGCGCAGGATGGTGAGCTGATTGGGGAGAGTCACGGAGAACGAGGCAAGATGGCAAAGGGGGAGCCTCGAGACAAGGCGGCGGCCTTGGCGGAGCGGCTTTCTGGCGCGGTGGTGGACCGGAAGCAAAAGAGAGAAAGGGGTTCCGCCGCGGCCGTTGGCCGGACCACCCCCCAAGATATTTTGAACGTTCGTTTGACGGCCGTGTCTCATACTCTACGAACTTGGAGATCCGGCCCGCAGGGGAGCCTCGAAAAAAACTTTAAGATTTTTTCAAA
>ERZ889217.292-NODE-292-length-32485-cov-16.194912_pt1 | contig 32485 bp, 26 predicted proteins | sample MGYA00521098_ERZ889217 | MGnify/ENA primary metagenome ERZ889217 (study PRJEB32303, sample SAMEA104408613) | aquatic metagenome | biome: Brackish water; feature: Pelagic; material: water | place: Baltic Sea | collected 2014-06-10T22:04:00 | depth 2,362 m ... | reverse complement strand
ATTAATCGATTTGCTGGAGCCGACTAAAACGCACTAATTGGCAGAACTCAGGAAGTATTAGCAAGCGCAACGTCTTTTTTTTCAAATGTCAAATATCACCTTAGAAGCGGCTTCTCTCCAAACATGTTCTTCTTTGTCTTTTATCTTTTATCTTTTAACTTTTGACTTGTGATGTGGCAGATTAGAAACTCAACCTTGAGGAAACATTAGGCTTAGCTCGGCGGAATTATCGAACATGACCCTACCAACCACCCATTCACCTCAAGAAGCACCCCAATAATCATGAGCACCACAGAAATCTTGATCGTTCGGCATGGCCAAACCCCGTGGAATGTTGAACGACGCATACAAGGCTGGCGTGATATCGAACTCAATGACAATGGTCGCGCACAGGCAAAAGCCTTGGCCCAACACTTGAGCGCCCAACACACCAGTCAACGACAGACCATTGATGCGGTCTACAGCAGCGACCTATCAAGGGCAAAACAAACCGCCCAAGCCGTGGCCCAGGCACTGGCCCTGCCCCTGACCCTGATTGAAGGTGTGCGTGAGCGAAACTATGGTGTGCTCGAAGGCATTGCTTTTGACCGCATGCAAGAGCACGCACCCGAGGTCGCCAAGGTCTGGGCTGAACGCCACCCCGACGGTGTGATTCCTGAAGGCGAAACATTGCGACAGTTCCATCAGCGTGTCACTGAAAGCCTGCACAAGGTCGCGGCTCAACATCCTGGTGAGCGGGTGGTGGTGGTGACCCACGGCGGCGCCATGGACATCATTTGGCGCCAAGCCATGGGCATCGACCTGCAAACGCCCAGAAAAGCCATATTGCTCAACGCCAGTGTCAACCGCATTTCGCTGACACCTGCCCCACCGACTTTCAAGTGGTCAATGATGGAATGGGGTAATGTCGATCATTTGAGCAACAGCGACAACGATCTCGGGCACTGAGCCACAACAAGATCCAGTGCTTTCTAACTTCATCAGGACTCGTTACGCGGTTTTCTTGGCGCATTGACCGCTAATCGATCATAGAGGGCGTTGGGTAATATGCGCATCAACCGTGAAACGATAGCCATTTGCCATGGAATAACCGCATAGCGTCGCTTGTCACCGATGACGCGAGCCGCTCGAGCCGCAAAGACATCGGCTGGCAATATAAACGGCATTCGGTAGGGGTTTTTTGCGGTCATCTCGCTTTGGACATATCCCGGCGCAATCGTGACGACCGACACCCCATGTGGCTTTAACTCGAGGCGCAAACTCTCGCAGTAGGTGGTCACCGCTGCTTTAGAGGCGCTGTAGGCACCAGCACCAGGCAAACCTCGTACACCGGCCACACTAGAAATGCCCACGAGCGTTCCTGAACGCCGCTCGGACATGCCCGCAATAAAGGGCTCAAAGGTGGCCATGGTAGCCATCACATTGACAGCGAAGATGCGCTCGAAGACCTCAAAGTCTGCAACCGTTTCCGTCAAGGTGCCCGCACTGACACCAGCGCTAGCAATCACCACATCTACAGCACCGACCGCCGCTTCAAATTCACGCGCAGCCTGATGCAGTGCGCCACGGTCGAGCACATCCAAAACGTACGAATAATGTTGTCCAGGCAATGCCTCAACGAGTTGCGCCAAGCGCTCGCCTCGCCTAGCCACCAATCCCAAGGTGTGACCGGCACGGGCATAGTGCCAAGCCAAGGCCTGCCCTATCCCGCTACTGGCACCGGTGATAAAGACAGCCATGGCCGTACCCCGCGCCTTAGCGCTTCAATGAAGCATGCAGGTCCTGCAAAGCGTAAACCTGTAGCCCTCGGCCTTGGCGCAAATAATGCATGCCTTCAACGGCTGCCCAAGCACCCGAGATGGTGGTGTAGTAGGTCACCCGATTGGCAAGGGCCTGTGTTCGGATAGCACGCGAGTCCGAGATGGCATTGCGTCGCTCTTGAACCGTGTTGATGACCAATGCCACCTCACCATTCTTGAGCAAATCAACCACGTTCGGACGACCCTCAGCCACTTTGTTCACAGCCACCGCCGGAAGACCAGCCTTGATGATGGCGGCGGCTGTGCCACGCGTGGCAGAAAGCTTAAACCCAAGCTCATGCAAGCGGGCGGCCACTTCAATGGCGCGAGGCTTGTCTTCGTCTTTGACGCTGATAAAGACCGTGCCCGACTCAGGTAAATTAACGCTGGCTGCCATTTGCGACTTCACAAACGCCTCACCAAAACTCTCACCAACACCCATCACTTCACCGGTAGACTTCATTTCAGGGCCAAGAATGGTGTCGACACCCGGAAATTTCGAGAATGGGAACACCGCCTCTTTGACTGAGAAAAAGTGCGGCACCACCTCAGCGCCCAAACCTTGGTCGTCGAAAGACAGGCCCGCCATGGCGCGAGCAGCGATTTTGGCGAGTGGCAAACCCGTTGCTTTCGAGACAAACGGCACCGTGCGTGACGCACGCGGATTAACTTCCAATACATAAACATCACCGTCTTGGACCGCAAACTGAACGTTCATCAAACCCCGAACGTTTAGCGCCTTGGCCATCAAGGCGGTCTGGCGCTTGATTTCTTCAATCACATCAGTCTGAAGCGAATACGGTGGCAAACAACATGCTGAATCGCCCGAATGCACGCCTGCTTGCTCAATGTGCTCCATCACGCCACCGATGAACACACGTTGCCCGTCATACAAGCAATCCACATCGACTTCGATGGCGTGATTCAAAAAGTGGTCCAAAAGCACTGGCGAGTCGTTGCTGACTTTGACGGCCTCCCGCATGTAGCGCTCAAGGTCGGTTTGTTCGTGAACGATTTCCATCGCCCGACCACCCAACACATAGCTCGGACGCACAACCAGCGGGTAACCGATCTCTTGCGCATGGGCCAAAGCCTCACTTTCAGTGCGGGCTGTGCGATTGGCGGGTTGACGCAAACCGAGTTTGTGCAACAGCTTTTGGAAGCGCTCACGGTCTTCAGCCATGTCAATAGATTCGGGGCTTGTGCCAATAATCGGCACGCCGTTGGCTTCCAAATCACGCGCTAGTTTTAACGGCGTTTGACCACCATATTGAACAATCATGCCCACGGGCTTTTCAATGTGAACAATCTCAAGCACGTCTTCAAGCGTCAGTGGTTCAAAGTACAAGCGATCTGATGTGTCGTAATCTGTCGAAACAGTTTCTGGATTGCAGTTAACCATGATGGTCTCATAGCCATCTTCACGCAAAGCCAAGGAGGCGTGCACGCAGCAGTAATCAAACTCAATACCCTGGCCGATGCGGTTTGGGCCACCGCCAAGAACGATGATTTTTTTACGGTTGGTGGGCTCGGCCTCACACTCTTCTTCGTAGGTGGAATAAAGATAAGCCGTATCCGTTGAAAACTCAGCCGCGCAGGTATCCACACGCTTGAAGACTGGACGAACGTTAAATTGGTGCCGGCGCTTGCGCACTTCAGACTCGTTGGTATCAAGCAAAAAAGCCAGACGCCGATCAGAAAACCCGCGTCGCTTGAGTTGCAGCATCGTTGAAGCATCGAGGTCAGAAAGCGTCTTTTGTTCTAGCGCTAGCTCAATATCAACAATCTCTTTGATCTGCGCCAGAAACCATGGATCGATTTTGGTGAGGTCGTGCACTTGATCAAGGGTGAAACCTTGCGCAAACGCATCACCAACATACCAAATACGTTCTGGACCAGGCTCGCCCAACTCAACCTGAATGGTCTCATGGTCAACTGTTTTTTGGTTTAAGCCGTCGACACCCACCTCAAGGCCACGCATGGCTTTCTGCAAAGACTCTTGGAAAGTACGACCAATCGCCATGACCTCACCCACCGACTTCATCTGCGTGGTCAATCGGGCATCAGCTTGTGGAAACTTTTCAAACGCAAAACGAGGAATCTTGGTGACCACGTAATCAATGGTGGGCTCAAATGACGCTGGCGTGGCGCCACCAGTGATTTCGTTTTGCAGCTCATCGAGGGTGTAACCCACGGCCAAGCGCGCCGCCACTTTGGCAATCGGAAACCCTGTGGCCTTAGAAGCCAAGGCCGATGAGCGCGACACGCGCGGGTTCATCTCAATAACAATCAAACGCCCGTCGCGTGGATTGAGCGCGAACTGCACGTTCGAACCACCCGTGTCTACCCCGATTTCGCGCAACACCGCGATCGAAGCATCACGCATGATCTGGTATTCCTTGTCCGTCAGCGTCTGCGCTGGCGCAACGGTGATCGAGTCACCCGTGTGCACGCCCATCGGATCTAAGTTTTCAATGGAGCACACGATAATGCAATTGTCAGCGTGGTCACGGACCACTTCCATTTCAAACTCTTTCCAGCCGAGCAAAGACTCTTCGATCAACAACTCGTTGGTGGGCGAAGCTTCTAGGCCACGCCGGCAAATGGTCTCAAACTCTTCAGCGTTGTACGCAATGCCACCACCTGACCCACCAAGCGTAAAACTTGGACGAATCACCATGGGGAACCCCATGCTGCCCGTTTCTTCAGTAATGCGCCGCTGAACAAGAAGTGCCTCTTTTAAGGTGTGCGCCACACCTGACTTAGCAGACTCCAATCCGATGGCTGACATGGCCATTTTGAATTTCTGCCGGTCTTCAGCTTTTTCGATCGCAGCCGCATTCGCGCCAATCAACTCAACACCAAAACGCTGCAAAATGCCGCGCTGATCAAGGTCTAACGCACAATTCAAAGCCGTTTGCCCGCCCATGGTGGGCAGTAGCGCATCTGGCCTTTCTTTCTCAATGATTTTTTCAACAACTTCCCAAGTGATGGGCTCGATGTAGGTGACATCTGCCGTCTCGGGATCGGTCATGATAGTGGCTGGGTTGCTGTTGACCAGTATGGTTCGGTAGCCCTCAGCTTTGAGCGCTTTGCAGGCTTGTGCGCCTGAATAATCAAACTCGCATGCCTGCCCAATGATGATAGGGCCCGCGCCAATGATGAGAATGCTTTTTATGTCAGTACGTTTGGGCATAGTATCTTCAGTTTTGTGGTGCGTTGGCCATAAGGCTCATGAATTTATCGAACAACACGACAATGTCGCGCGGACCGGGACTGGCCTCGGGATGCCCTTGGAAACAAAAGGCTGGCCGATCGGTCAGCTCAAAGCCTTGCAAGGTGCCATCGAACAATGAGACATGCGTCACGCGCGCATTGGCAGGTAATGTCTTGGCATCAACCGCAAACCCGTGATTTTGTGCCGTGATAAAGACTCGGCCAGTGGCCAAGTCATGAACGGGATGGTTTGAGCCGTGATGTCCGGTTTTCATCTTCACCGTGCTAGCACCAACAGCCAAACCCATGATTTGGTGACCAAGGCAAATCCCGAAGGTCGGGATTTTTTTGTTGAGAAAAACGCGAGTGGCCTCAATGGCATAGTCGCACGGATCAGGGTCTCCCGGACCGTTAGAGAGAAACACACCGTCTGGCTTCATCGCCAGTACTTGATCAGCCGTGGTCTGCGCCGGCACCACCGTGACACGGCAACCGCGTTCAGTCATTAACCTGAGAATATTATGTTTCACGCCAAAGTCGTACGCCACGACATGTGGACCATCACCCGACCCCGTGCCATGCCCACTGCCCAGCTGCCAAGTCGAACCGACCCAGTCATGCTGCGTCGTGGTTGAAACCGTTTTGGCGAGATCTTGACCCGCCATACCGGCAAACTGCTGTACCAAAGCGAGCGCTTGGTCAGCATCATCACCAGCCAAAATACAAGCGCCTTGCGCGCCCTTCTCTCGCAAGATGCGCGTCAACTTTCGCGTGTCGATACCAGCAATTGCCACGACACCCTGGGCTTTTAAGTACTCAGGCAGTGTTTGGGTTGACCTGAAATTCGACACGCGCAAGGCGCAGTCCCGAATCACCAAACCCGCGGCATGCACTTTACTGGACTCAACGTCTTCGTCGTTGATGCCTGTGTTGCCGATGTGGGGGTAAGTCAAGGTGACAATTTGGCCGCTGTAGCTCGGATCGGTCAGGATTTCCTGATAACCCGTCATGGCGGTGTTAAAAACAATCTCGGCCACACTGTGGCCATTGGCGCCAATAGACTGGCCTCGGAAGATAGTTCCGTCTGCCAAGGCTAGAATGGCGGGAGGATGTTGGTTAACATCCCCGGGAAAGATAAATGGCAGCACGCTTATGAACCCCGGTCTTAGAATCAGTATGCAAACCTTGGAAGTATAACGCCGATGTCCACTTTGCTCGATGCCCTCAAACAAAACACCACTGTTGTGGCCGATACCGGCGATTTTGAAGGCATGCGTCGCTTCAAGCCCACAGATGCCACGACCAACCCCTCGCTTATTCTGAAGGCGGTTCAACTCCCAGCGTACCAGGGCCTGCTTGCCAGTAGCGTCAGTCGCGCGCCCGCCGGTCAAACCGAGGCCGTGGTTGACCAACTTTTGGTTGCCTTTGGTACAGAAATCTTAAAAATAGTGCCTGGACGCGTCTCCACTGAAGTCGATGCCCGCTTGTCGTTTGATACCCAAGCCACCGTTGAGCGAGCCCAAGGCTTGATCGATCTATACGGCAAAGCTGGCATTGACCCTAAGCGCGTCCTGATAAAGATAGCCGCCACTTGGGAAGGCATTGCCGCGGCTCAAATCCTTGAAAAACAGGGTATCCACTGCAATTTAACGCTGTTGTTCAGCCTGACCCAAGCCGTTGCCTGCGCTGACGCGGGTGTGACCTTGATATCGCCTTTTGTGGGTCGCATTTATGACTGGCACAAAAAAACCGCTGGCAGTGCCTGGGACGAAGCGGCCAATAGTGGTTCCAACGACCCTGGCGTGCAGTCGGTCGCTCGAATCTACAGCTACTACAAAACACACGGCATCAATACAGAAATCATGGGTGCAAGCTTCAGAAACAGTGGCCAAATCTTAGCGCTCGCCGGCTGCGACCTTTTAACCATTAGTCCTGACTTATTGGCTGAACTCGAAAATACTCAAGGTACAGTCAACGCCCGTTTGACGCCCGACTTTGCCCGTGCCCAAGCCACGCAGGCGTTAGCGCTTAACGAGTCGAGCTTCCGATTCATGATGAACGAAGACGCCATGGCCCAAGACAAACTCGCCGAGGGCATTCGCGTTTTTGTTAGCGACGCCAGAAAACTAGACACTTTATTGGTATAGCCGGCCCCACCACCGCCTCTCATCGGGTTACCTTACTTGGAGATCGACAGCATGCAAACCGTTGGTTTTATTGGCCTAGGCAAGATGGGAGCGCCCATGGCGTTAAACCTTCTGAAAGCAGGTTTTGCGGTTCAGGTTTTTGACCGCCTCAGTGACTTGGCTGACCCCATCGTGCGCGCTGGCGCGACGAACCACAACAATGCTCACAGCGCTAGCGACAATGCCGACATCATTATCAGTATGTTGCCTGCGAGTGAACATGTTGAATCGCTCTATTTGGGTGCGACAGGACTTTTACAACACCTGACACCCGGTACGCTCATTATCGACTGCAGCACGATCGCGTCGGCGAGCGCTAGGCGATTACATGACGCTGCTGATGGGTTGGGTTTGGCGGCACTCGATGCACCAGTTTCTGGTGGTACCACTGGCGCTCAAGCCGGCACGCTGACCTTTATCGTCGGGGGACTGGCATCCAATCTTCAAAGGGCACGACCGGTTCTTAACGCCATGGGTAAAAACATTTTTCATGCTGGCGATGCTGGCGCAGGACAAACTGCCAAAATCGCCAACAATATGATGCTCGGCATCATGATGGTGGGCACCGCTGAAGCTTTAAGCCTTGGTGTGGCCAACGGCCTAGACCCCAAAGTGCTCTCTGAAATCATGACGCTCAGCTCAGGCCAAAACTGGGCTTTAGACCACAAAAACCCGTGGCCTGGCCTCAACACGAATATGCCAGCGGCCAATGGCTATCAAGGCGGCTTTTCGGTGGATCACATGCTCAAGGACTTGGGCTTAGCCGCACTGACTGCCTTGCAAAGTGGCCGAGCCACCCCAATGGGCGAATTGGCTCGCAACCTTTTTGCCTTGCACGCGCAACAAGGGCATGGTGATCTTGATCTCTCAAGCATCATTAAGCTGATCGACAAGAAAAATTCGGGTTAAGTCGCTTTGCGCTCCATGAGCGCCCAAGCCACGGTCCCCGCGTCAACGTACTCAATTTCGCTACCCGCAGGCACACCACGGGCAATACGGGTGACTTTTAAGCCTTTCTGGCGCAAAATCTCGCCCAAATAGTGCGCCGTGGTGTCACCCTCAGCTGTGAAATTGGTCGCCAGAATCACTTCCTCAACTTGACCGCTTGTGGCCCGAGAAACCAGCCGCTTAAGATTGATTTGCTCAGCACCCAACCCCTCAAGGGGTGCGACTCGCCCCATCAAAACGTAATAGAGGCCGCGGTAATTGTGCGTTGACTCGATCGTGTTTTGGTCAGCTGGCGTTTCAACCACACAAAGCACACTTTGGTCGCGCTGCTCATTGCGGCAAGTCACGCAAACAGCTGTCTCAGAAAAACCGTTGCACTGCTCGCAATGCAACAAGGCTGTCAACGCTTGGTGCAACGCCTCAGACAACGCTTGAGCAGCCTGCGGATCGTGCTGCAACAAGTGATATGCCATTCGGCGAGCCGTCCTGACCCCAACGCCTGGCAACGCTTTCAAAGCATCGACGAGCGCCACCAAGGGCTGTGGCTCGGGCAAGTGCGGGCTCATCAGTCTGTGGCGATCTTAGAAAGGCAATTTCATGCCGGGTGGCAAAGGCAAGCCAGCTGTCAATGACGACATCCGCTCTTGCGATGTCGCCTCAGCCTTGCGCAAGGCGTCGTTAAACGCAGCCGCCACCAAGTCTTCGAGCATGTCTTTGTCCTCAGTCAAAAGACTCGGATCAATGACCACGCGCTTGACGTCATGACGACATGTCATCGTTACCTTGACCAAGTTACCGCCAGCCGCGCCTTCAACCAGCACCTCAGCCAACGCATCCTGCGCTTTTTTGAGGTTCTCTTGCATTTGTTGAGCTTGGCGCATGAGGCCTGCCATTTGTCCCTTCATCATGACTGTTGTTCCTTTGAATTGAGTGTTCGTTAGAGCGGTTGGTTTAATTGTTTGGCGTGTGTGGTGTTGAAGTCACTGACTTGATTGAACCTGGAATGATTTGCGCGCCAAACGACTGGATCAAAGCCTGGACAAACGGATCTTCATCCAATGTTTGAACCGCTGCTGCTAGCCTTGCTTTTTCAGCCTCCTGTGCGAACCAGTGTGCTGACAGACCCGCAGCAACTTCACCCACACTTACCGTAAGCTTAACCTCAGCGCCGAAGCTTTGGGCCACGACCTGTCTGACACGATCCAAGTGTGGTCCTTTGGCCAATGCATCTGTTGGCACAAGCAAACGCAACTCATCGCCTGAGAAGCCCAAACAAGCCGCTTGTAAAACACATTGCTGCGCCATGCCTGAGAGTGGCATCTCAGCTGCCAGCACTGGCCACTGGCCCACGAAATCATCCACGCCTGAGCCAACCGCCGAAAAAGCCTCAGGCTCAGGGGCAGCTTGAACCGATGGCACTGGCACTGGCGCTGATACAGGTTCTGGTTCTGGGTCTGGGTCTTGAGCTGACTCGCACGCCGTGGCAACAACAGCCCCGTTATTCGGTTTGATCGACTCAACGGGCAGTACTGGCGCTGATTGACTGATGGGTTCTGAGGGGCTGGCCGAATTGGGGTCAGATTTCAGGGTTTTTTTTTCAGCCGCGGGGCGATTCGCTGAAAACGACAGCATCTTCAGGCAAACCATCACGAAACCGGCGTACTCATCGGGCGCCAAACTCAACTCTTGCCGACCATGCACTGCCACTGTGTAAAAAAGCTGAACCAAGTCGGGGCTAAGCGATTGCGCGAGCTGCCCAACCTGCGGATTAAGGGTTGACTCCTCATCGTCAATGACACCCACGTGCTGATGGATCGACAAGCGTGACAAAAGAATCGCCAAGTCACCCAAGGCCGTCTTAAATGACAAGCCTCGCGTGGCCAAGGCATCAGCCACCGCCAGCACTTCTGGCGCGTCGTTATCACATAAGGCCTGCAACAAGCGAATGAGGTGCGTTTCATCAACGCTACCCAACATGCTTTGTACGGCTTCAAGCGTGAGGTTAGAAGCGCTGTAAGCAATCGCTTGGTCAGTCAATGAGAGTGCATCACGCATCGAGCCAGAGGCCGAGCGCCCAATCAAGGAAAGCGCCCCCGCCTCAAAACTGACCTGCTCTTGTTCGAGCACGTGTGCGAGATATTGTGCAATCGAGTCGGCTGGCATTTGCTTTAAATTGAACTGCAGGCAACGCGACAAGATGGTCGGAGGAATTTTTTGTGGATCGGTGGTCGCTAAGATGAACTTCACGTGCGGTGGGGGTTCTTCAAGCGTTTTGAGCATTGCATTAAACGCGTGGCCACTGAGCATGTGGACTTCGTCAATCATGTAAACCTTAAAACGACCCATGACAGGCGCATAAACCGCTTGCTCAAGCAAGCTCGTCATCTCATCGACGCCACGGTTAGAGGCCGCGTCAAGTTCAACATAATCGACAAACCGACCGCTATCGATTTCTGTGCACGCTCGACATTTTCCGCAGGGTGTGGGGGTGATGCCGGTTTCACAGTTCAGCGACTTGGCCAAAATGCGTGACAAGGTGGTCTTGCCAACCCCGCGTGTGCCCGTAAAGAGCCAAGCGTGGTGCAACCGTTGGGTCGACAACGCATGCGACAAGGCGCGCACCACGTGCTCTTGACCCACGAGGCCTTCAAAATCTTTCGGTCGCCACTTTCGGGCAAGAACCAAATAACTCATGTGAACCCATGTCCTGCGTTAAGTGATTTGTCGCCGAACAACAAAATGACGAGCCTTACTTCGGCACTGACTCTGCACGGCTGTGGCTGCTTCGTTCCCGACCTGACCAGATTAACCGCCGAACCATGCGAAGGGGCCCGCCAGTGTCATTCTAGCAGGCTCAAGCCGCTCACACTGTCAGCCAAAGGTCATCGCGCGGAAAGTAAAGGGCAGCTTGCACAGGCTTGTCGTCAAACACCTGCAATTGCGCCACATAACGTTGCAATTGACCACGATATCGCGCCAACATGCGCGCTTCGAATTGTCCCAACGATTCCTGGGGGCCTGGACGTGCTGTTTTGTAGTCCACCACCAGCCAATCGTCTACCCGCTCAATGGCCAGATCCATAATCGAGACCGTCTGGCGTGCATCAAGCAATGCCCATTCCACTTTGCGGTGTGGTTGACTCAACAACCAACGCCCTTTCTCGCTGTCGCGCATGGCCGCCAAGGCAGACAGCACTTCGTCTGCTGCAGCGGGTCGCAAAGCCCCGGGCAAACCGAGCGCTTGCAACTGCGACTGCACCAAAGGTACGCCCGGTAGCACCAAACCAGCATCCTTAGCGGTTGCCCAATGAGCCAACCACGCGTGAATCAACACACCGACCAAACGCTCAGCGGTTTCAGACACTGCCCAACCGTAACGGTCCTCACCCGAAATATTTGATGTCGACTTTGGCGGCAAAGCCATTGCTTGTTCTCGACGCCACATCGTCGGTGATCGCCATACCGGTTGCGCCCCAAAATCTGCTGTTCCTAAAACCACGGCGGGCTGCTCAGCGCTCGGTGGCGGCAAGGGGCAATAAGGCCATAATCGATCCAGCAGACTGTGTTTCTTGGGACTTTGCCAATCCCCCGTCTTTGGATCAAGTTCGTGACAAGCCACCAAATGCAGCGTCTCGCGCGCGCGGGTTGCCGCCACATAAATGAGCCGATCCGTCTCGTAGGCCATGCGTGTCGCTTCGCGACGCCCCAAAAACAATGCCAACCGATCCTGCTCTGTTTCTGTTCTAGGCTTGACTGGTCCAAACAACACCCGCGCTTCAGATTGCTCAACGCGCAACAAAGGCACCCGGTCTGGTGGCGGCTGACGTTCAAGCCCCAACAGCACGACCGACTCAAACTCCAAACCTTTGGCCTTGTGCATGGTCATCACATCAATGGCTCGCGCGCTTGCAGCCGGCTCTGCATACAAGGCGTGAAGCCGGCGCTCGAGCGCATCGACATCCAAAAAACTGTGCTCGGCCATGTTTTCAATCAAACGCAACAGCGCTTGAACATCTTCTTGATCGCTCGCTTCGCCCACCAGACGGTGGCCTTCCAATGCCCGCCAAGTCTGCTCTAGTCGAGCTGCAAAAGGCATTACACCATCATCATCGATGGCTTTTAACAACACCTGTGCCACTGAGAGCAACCGCGCACGTTGTGAGGCCTCAACCGTTTTGGCCAGCTCCTCGCTACCAACCACGCGAGCCAAGCACTGCGCCACAGTCAACCCAGGGGTGGCCATCAAACACTGATGCAAGGTCCCCAAAGTCAGCCCGCACCAAGGCGCGCGAAGAACACCGATCCATGCTGCACGGTCGCCCAAGTGCAACAAAGCGCGCGCCAAATGCAAAACGTCATTGATCACCGGCTGTTGCTTAAGCGCTACCAATTCAATGGCTCGACAGGGCAAGCCTGCCGCCCGCAAAACTCGGGTCACAGCACCCAAATGTGAGCGAGAGCGAACCAAAATCGCCATTGGTGAAGACGACTGTGCGTGGGTTTCCCAGGCCAATTGCGCCAGCTCAACCACCCGATTCCAAGCTGCCGGCTGATCATCGAGCAGGTGCCAACTCACCGCTGGCGCGTCGCTAATTGGATGCCATTCTTGAGCCTTCGAGTAAGTGATCGCACCCATATCGTCGTCATTGCTCGCGGGGAACAGCTGCGTAAAGGTTTGGTTGACCCAACGCACGATGCCACCCTGAGAACGAAAGTTTGCCGTCAGGGTCAGTCGCTCAAGCGGCACGTGCCCCAAGCCTTTTTTTTGTACTTTCAAAAAAAGACCAACCTCAGCCTTACGAAACCGATAAATCGACTGCATGGGATCACCCACCAAAAAAGCGGTGCGCCCATCCTCAGGCAACCAGCCCGAAGTCAAAAGCTCAAGCAATCGTAGCTGTGGCAGGCTGGTGTCTTGAAACTCATCGACCAACACGTGCGCCAACTGTACATCGAGCTTTAACAGCAAATCGCTGGGGTCATCAGCCCGGCCCAAAGCCTGAACAGCCCTTTGCGACACTTCAATAAAGTCAACTTCCCCGCGCTGCGCAAATAGCGTCAGCAGTTGCGCAGCGCACAAGCGCAGGCACCCCAATTGCGCTTTCAGAATGGTGGCTTGCTGGCCTGTCAACTCGGGCTCTGGCATGAGACGCACGGCATGCAAGCGCGCCGCCCATGGGGCCGCAGGCTTGACCCCAACATACGGCGCTAGCCACTGCTGCAACAAGGCCTTTTGAGCAGACTTGGTTGGACAGCCAATCAATTTGGTAATTTGTACACGTACCCCACCGGGATTGGTGAGTAATAAATCAGCTAAGGCACACCACTGTGCGATGTGGCTCGGGTCTGGCAACAGTTCGCCAGGCATCCAGTCTTCTAAAGGCTGTAGAACCGTTTGTGCCGATTGCTTTTCCTCACTAAGTGCCTGTGCCGCCAACCTTGCAATCGGTGCCAGCGCATCCTGCCAACCCAATGGCATGGCTTGAGCGAGCTGCGTCAAATCATCCGTTAATACCGACCATAAGTTCTCTTCAAGCACATCGGTGTCATCGCCATCACCCAACAACGGCAACCACTGGTCGCGCTTGCCCAACATGTCAGCTAAGGCTTGTGCGGCGGCATCAACATCCAAATCCAAGTGCGTCAAAACTTGTTGCACAGCACTCTCATGGCTGCCCATCAACAGCGTTCGCCTAGCCGCTTCTAAATAGAGACTCGGGGCATCTTGCACAATTCGTGGCATACCCCCTAACCCAGAAAACCACGGCATGGCGCGAACCAACGAAGCGCAAAACGCATCAATGGTCTGAATTCGCAAACGCGCTGGATGCGACAACAGGCCCCACGACATCGCTTGATCGCGAGCCAAAGCCGCACGCGCCAAACACCACCCCTGGTATTCGTGCGCATCTTCAGGTGCTTGCTCGTCTGTCGCGCGTGCTAACTTCTCCATGACGCGCATGTGCATTTCAGCGGCTGCTTTTCGCGTAAAAGTCATGGCTACGATTTGCTCAGGACGATCGACGCGCGCCAACAATGCCAAAATTCGATCAGTCAATAACGACGTTTTGCCTGAGCCAGCTGGCGCTTGCACGATAAACGAGCGGGTCGGATCAACGGCCAAAGCACGCTGATCGGCATCATCAGGCAAGCGTTCAGTCAAACTCATCTCCACTTTCCTCATGCAATCGCAACAGCGACCGAATCGTGCAAAAGCTCATGTCTTTGTGATGCCAAACCACGTTACTGGTGTCACCGCGCGTGAATGATTGTCCCAAATCCGTTAAGCGACCTCGCCACTCTAGCAATTGCTCAGACCAATCAAGCGAGCCCCAGGCTTGTTCTGACAGCACAGACACGCCTTCAATCTGCGTTTCAGACTGTGACAACCCGCGCAATGCCACGGCACCGGCATGTAACTGCCCCCACAGCAAGGCTGAGGGAGGCTCTCCGGCCTCACTCAAAACCTGAACATAGGCCAACAATTGCACATTCTTTAACCGCGGGCCCATCCAATCTTTGGCTGGATCGGGCAAGTGTTTACCTGTTTTGTAATCAATCAGTAGGCTTTGACCGTCGGGCAACTTATCGAGCCGATCCAAGGATACCTTCAAGGACAATCCATCAAGCGACCCAAGTATCAATTGGTGACTTTGCTCGCACTCAGCCACTCGAAACGGCGGACGCGTTGCCTCAAACGACAACCAATCCAAAATGACTGTTTGACTGCGTTTCGTTTCTAACAAGCGCAAAGCCCTTGGCCAATCAGCCAAATAATGCCCCGCCCTTTCAAGCACCCGCTGCTCAACCAATGCCGACAATTGACCGCTGGCTTGTTGCTCAAGCAACACTGCTTGTGAACGCAACGCCAGCCAAACATCCTCTATCACCTTGTGCAGCAACATCCCCCGCTGCACTGACGTGTTGGGTAACACCGCATGCGCGGCCAATCCGTCCACGCCTAAGCGGTGCCTAAAAAAAGCCCAGCAGGGGTTGATCGCCTGCAATTCAAGCACAGACACGCCGCCACCAATTTTTTCATTGGATTTCAAGGCCACTTGTGGCTCGTCTAACCACGATTCCAAAACAATAGGGGCCGCATCTTGATCACGACCAGCCATCCATTGGTCAGCCGACTTAATGGGTAAGTCAGCAATCAGCGGGGACGCTCGCATTGGACTATCGCCGTCTCGGGCTGGCCAGCTAAACAACATGTTTGGCGCCAATTCACAAAGCGCGGCATACAACGATTTAGCCCATTCAAATTCGCGCGCTGGTGTCGAGCGCGGTGCGCCGGCTTGACTCAATGCTGGCAGCGGAATCAAGGGGTTGGGACTGGCCATGGCAGGCAGGACCTCATCGGTTACCCCCATCACCCAGACCCCATCCCACTGGCCGCCCTCGGCCTCGAGTAAACCCAAAACATCCAACCGCGCATGTCGGTCACGTTGTGGCTGAAAAGCTGTCTGACGCGTCAGCCGCTTGAGCATCTGCAAGGCGTCACCAACCGTGGGCGCAGGCAATAAATCATCAAGGCTCGCCAAACGCGATAACAACGTATCCAGTGCCCGTGTGGCTTGGTAGGCCGCTGAGCTTTGCGTGGTGTCGCCTGGAAACCCAAGTGCCACCAGCGTTTGCCGAAAACGATTAGCCCAAGAAAACCACGGCGCTGTAGGGCCTAACTTGTCGTGCCAGATCGCGTGGACTTGCGACCACGCTTGGGACAGCTTCGGTGCTGATTCAATGGCTGACAGCCAACGCGCTGTGGTCACACCAGTCACCTGCCAACGCCGCCACTGAACGTCAATCAATGCGCGAGCGCTGGCTTCGCTTTCCACGCCGACGCAACCGCCACCGGTCAAGGCTTGACCCGCGAGCGTGGGCTTGACTTCACCCTCAGTTTGCAGCTGAACAGTCAAGGACAACCAATTCAACATGGCTCGGCCAAGCGGCCAATGGGCTAAGGGCGGTGCCACTGCAACGTTAAAGGTGAGGCCATCTAAAACGCGGGTTAGTACCCGTCGGGCCAAAGAGGCCTCGCTTTGTAGCGCTGGCACTACGATGGCAAACCGGCCTTGTGGGTGCGCTGCCAACTGCTCACGAGCCCAATGAGCCGCACCTTGCCATTGCTCAGCCACGGACTCAAATCCAACCCGAACAATGGTGGGCGTCTGACCAACAGGCCCTGCGGGTGGCGCCCCGGTTAGCTCGACGAGCTGAACCGAAGCGCTTTGGCACTGCTCAAGCAAGGTTCTCATCTGTGGCGAGTATTCGTTAAAGCCAGCCAAAACAACCGTCGCTGGCAGAGAAACTTCGCCATTTGCGATCCATTGCCTGACTTGATCGGCCAAGCGATCCGTATCCAAGGCGTCAAGGTCATGTAGCCGTCGCTCGTAGGCCTCACGCCATGCCAAGAAACGAATGTAATCCGGTGTTTGCACTGCTTCGGGCACGTGAATCTGCCATTGCCAAAGGAGACTATCGGCTTGTTGCGCCAGCAAAGCCACTTGTTCAACATCAATCAGCCCATCGTCTGACTCCGCTTGCGCAATCACATCGGCCCACAGCAAACGCGCTGCCGAGACATCGAGCACACGAGTCATTTGAATCGCGCGAGTGGCAAAGCTACGCTCAAAGACCAAGCCGTTCAGCCAAGCCGACCACGGTTGGATCCGTGGCAGTTCAATTGTTTGGTCAGTTAAGGTGTCAGCAAGTTGCGCGGTCACTGTTCGGGTCAAGCGGTTATTCGCCGTCAACACCAAAACCTCATCCGCGGGCCGACTTAAGAGATCATCGATATTCCAATGCGCCCAATCGATTGCTGGCATGCTTCAGAAACCGCACATGGCGGCAATGGTTTCCCAATTCAGGCGCATGCCTGGGGTAAGGTAACCCAAAAACCCAACAACCATCACGGCTACCAACAATGACCAACCCGCCACACGCCACGCCAAGTAAGCCTTGCGCTGTGGGGCATCTGTCGCTTGATCTGGTGTCGATGAGGGTGATACTGGCACTGAGCGCTCCCGCCATTTAAGTTGGTTGAGCCATAGCCTGTGGCTGGGCCAAGGGCTGTTCGCGAATGGGCAAACATAACGCGCCGGCAATCAAAGCCAAAGCGATGCCCATCCACCAAACAATATCATAATTGCCCGTGATGGCTTGGACTTTTCCGCCCAACCAAACGCCTGTAAAACTACCGATCTGGTGACCCAAAAAGACCATGCCTGAAAGGGTTGCCGCAAACCGCAAACCGTAGATTTGCGCAATCAGGCCTTGGGTCAGTGGCACCGTGCCCAGCCAAAAAATGCCCATCCAAGCCGCAAACACGTAAATCACCCAAGGCGATAGCGGCAGCAGCATTAACCACAGCATGCCGATCGCTCTCAAAGCGTAAATCCCAGAGAGAAGGTACTTCTTACTGTATTTACCGCCCAGATACCCGGCCCAATAAGACCCAAAGACGTTAAACAAACCAATCAAGCCAATGGCGATAGCGCCTGTGCTTGCATTTAAGCCACCGTCAATGGCAAACGATGGCAAGTGCAATGTGATGAAAGCCGTGTGAAAGCCACAAACGAAGTAGCTCCAAAATAAAAAATGAAAACTGCGGTGCTTGAGTGCTTGCCCAATCGCTTGTCGCATCGACAGTTCAATACCCGTGCCTTTACTCGGTTTGCCGCGCAGGTAGTAGGCCATGGGAATGGCACAAGCCAAAAAGACTGATAACACCCAATACGCACCCGTCCAGTCTAATGTGTCAATCAAAACCTGGCCTGTGGGTACCACTAAAAATTGGCCCAGAGACCCCCCAGCGCTAGCGATGCCCATTGCCGTACTGCGATAGCTCGCTGGCGCCGAGCGCGCCACAACCGGCAAAATAACGGCGAATGTGGTGCCGGCTTGACCGAGGCCTACCAACAAACCCGCCGTTAGATAGAGCTCCATTTCTGTGCCTGCCATGCGTGTGCCCACCAAACCCATGGCATACAGAAAAGCCGACAGCGCAACCGTGCGCCCTGTGCCATAACGATCGGCCATCATGCCCGCGGCGATTGCGCCAACTCCCCAGGTTAAGTTTTGTAGGGCGAACGCCATCGAAAACACTTCGCGCGACCACCCAAACTCGACCCCCATGGGCTGGATAAACAATCCGAAGGTGGCGCGTGTACCCATGGCCATGAGCACAATGAGGGTGCCGATCAAAATCGGCTGCATGTTGACGGTCGTTTGACCTTGCGTGTTAGACATCAAGTCCTGCTGAAAGGAAATGGCGCCGCCGGCACGAATCGAACGTGCGACTCCCTTCTTAGGAGGAAGGTACTCTATCCACTGAGTTACGGCGGCAAGTTAGCAAGTTTAGCAACAAGACGCGCGCTGTGGCGTACTAGCCTCGTGGATGGTGCTTCGCGTGCAATTGCTGTAACCGCTCGCGGGCCACGTGGGTGTAAATCTGCGTGGTTGAAATATCAGCATGCCCAAGCAACAACTGCACCACTCGCAAGTCCGCCCCGTGGTTGAGCAAATGAGTCGCAAAGGCATGGCGCAACACGTGGGGCGACATCGGGGCACGCACACCAGCAATCACAGCGTATTTTTTAATCAACAACCAAAACGACTGCCGCGTCATGGGCTGTGCCCGCGCAGTAACAAATAGCGCCGAACTTGTTCTGTTGCCTAGCAGAGACATCCTCGCCGACTTAAGATACTTATCAAGCCAATGGGCCGCCTCTCCGCCAAGCGGCACCAAGCGATCCTTGCCGCCCTTGCCTTCGACAACCCGTATCACACCGTCAGAAAGACTCAAATCCAAGACACCCAAGTTAACCAGCTCCGAAACGCGCAGTCCGGTGGCATACAGCAGCTCAAGCATCGCCCGATCGCGCAAGCCTCGATCGGTTTGCACCGCCGGTGCGCCCAACAACGCCTCAACCTGTTGCTCACTGAGTGTTTTGGGCATGCGTACGGGTTGCTTGGCTGCACGCAAGTCCAAACAAGGATCCACTTGGATTCGCCCCGTGCGCCTGGCCCACAAAAAATAACGGCGCAAGGTCGCCAAACGTCGGTTAGCCGTGCTCGGTCGAGTCTGAGCGTGAGACTCAGCCTGCCACCCGATCACATCGGCCTGGCTGGCTTGATCAAGCGTTTTGTCCCTTTCCCCCACCAACCAACGCTCAAACGCCACCAAGTCCTGCCGATAAGCTGACAATGTGTTTGTGGCTAGCCCATCTTCGAGCCACAACGCATCGATAAATGCGCTGACTGCCAAAGATCCTTGTGTATCCGGACTGGCCTGATTCATGGCTTCACCTCAAGCGGGAAATTCCGTCACAATACCAGTATTGCGTTCCCGTTCGAAATGCTGCTGAGTTCAATTAAAAACACCAATGACCCCAGCCACTGCCGGCGACACGCTTTTGGCGACTACGGCCCTAGTGGCTTTGGGTTTTGCATTGGGTCGTTTGGCTGGGCCATTGTTTAAGTCCTCGGCCATGGCACTGGCCTTAAGCACGCAATGCGGCTTTCGATTCAACACCTACCTTGGCTTGGCACTGGCACTGAACTTAGGCGGTGCCAGTGGCTTGTCAATCATGGCATTGATTCTGGGTTTCGCCATTCCAATAGGAAACGTTGCGGCCGTTTATTCACTGGCCAAGCACCACGGAAACAATCCGCTAGCGGCGCTAATGCGCAACCCTTTGTTCCTTTCCACCATGCTGGGTTTGGCAGCCAACTTAGCAGGTCTGAAATTACACGACCCCATCGACACCACTATCGGCAGGCTCGGCAGCGCTGCTATCGCTTTGAGCATCCTTTGCATCGGACCGAGCCTGAGCTAGCAGGGCGGTCTAGAAAACGGCCGTCTGGTTGCTTGGACGGTGTCAGTCAAGTTAATCGTGCTGCCAGCTGGTGCTTGGCTGATTGCCCATCTGATTGGATTTGATGTCTTGGGCACCCAGATGCTGGTTCTTTTTGCCGCCCTACCTTGCGCCACAGCCGCCTACGTGATGACCGTTCGCATGGGCGGTGATGGCCCACTTGGTCAGTTTGATTATCTCTATCGGCACCCTATTCAGTGCCCTCACCACCCGAGCCTGGATGATTCTGCTACGCTAGAGATCGAAAAAAAACATGCCCGTGTTGCAATATGACAACAATTCCTCTAAGCCTCTTTCTACCGGATGAAGCCGCAACCGATGTCTTGGCCCGTAGGATGGCCGCTCTTGTGCTTCAAACCATACACAGTGCCGCAAGCCCTGCTATAGCTAACGATCAGCCATCAAACGGCGTGGCTATTTACTTACAAGGAAACCTCGGTGCTGGGAAGACCGCCTTTGCGCGCGCCTTCCTGCAACAGTGCGGTGTCAAGGGTCGAATTAAAAGCCCAAGCTATGCCCTGCTTGAGTCTTACAAAGTTTCGAGCTTATACTTTTATCATATTGATTTTTATCGCTTTAACGATCCACGGGAGTGGGAAGACGCGGGGTTTCGCGACTTATTCCGCCCAAATGCGGTTGTGTTGATTGAGTGGCCTGAAAAAGCTGCGGGTCAGCTGCCCCCACCTGATTTGCATATTTCAATGCAATACGAGGTTGAGGGACGTACCGTTGGATTACGAGCAGAAACTGAGCGAGGGCAACAATGGCTAAAGACATTAACCCACCACGGGCCAGTGACCTGATTCAAACGCCCCCAGAACGTGCGCCCATGACTCGACGCCAACTTTTGAGCGCTGCCGGCGCCTTCATTTGTTTGCCGGTTTTTCCTCGCATGGCCATGGCAGCAGCTGGTGTTCTAGCGGTGAGAACATGGCCCGCGCCCGATTACACGCGCGTCACTCTCGAACTTAACAGCGAGCTCAAAGCAGAGCATTTCACCCTAGAAAACCCACACCGCATGGTGGTGGACATTGACGGCTTAAGGCTCAGTCCAGCGCTAGAGAGCTTGGTTCGCGATATCAAACCGGATGATCCCTACATTGCATCTCTGCGCGTGGGTCAAAATCGCCCAGACGTGGTGCGTATTGTGATCGACCTCAAGCAGGCCATCGCCCCCCAAGTTTTCACATTAAAACCCGTGGGTGACTACCAGTACCGCTTGGTGCTCGATCTTTACCCTATATTGGCACAAGATCCCCTTATCGCATTCCTGAAGCAACAACCTGATTTTGGTAGCGATGATCCTTTGGCCAAAATTCTAGAAAATTTGAACCAAGGTGCCCCAGTCCCTGGACCTGCTCAAATTGCTTCAAAACCAGCAGTAGCTCCCCAAGGCGCCACACAGACAGCGCCTTCAGCGAGGGCTCAGCGGCCATCTCGGCAACGCACCTTAACCATTGCCATTGATGCTGGCCACGGTGGCGAAGACCCTGGTGCCGTTGGCAAAGGCGGTACTTACGAGAAAAACGTGGTGCTTGCGATCGCCAAAAGACTTAAAACAAAAATCGATGCCACGCCTGGTATGCGCGGCTACCTAACCCGCGATGGCGATTATTTTGTACCGTTGCACGTGCGCGTGGAAAAAGCCCGCCGCGTCAAAGCCGACTTATTTGTCTCTGTTCACGCCGACGCTTTCGTTCGCCCCACGGCTGGTGGCAGCTCCGTCTACATCCTGTCTGAGCGCGGCGCCTCGAGCACTTCTGCTCGATGGATGGCCAAAAAAGAAAACGCCTCCGATCTTATCGGTGGCGCTAATTTGAGTGGGCAAAACAATCAAGTCGCCAAACTGCTTTTAGATTTGTCGACATCAGCACAGATTAAAGACTCACTAAAAGTCGGCCGGGTGTTTCTTAACGAACTCGAAGGCGTCTATCGCCTGCACAAGCCACAAGTCGAGCAAGCTGGCTTTGCGGTGCTTCGCGCCCCAGATATCCCTTCAGTGCTGGTGGAAACGGCATTCATCAGCAATCCAGCCGAAGAACGTCTTTTGCAAAGTGCCAAGCACCAAGAGAAGTTCGCCACGGCCCTGCACAGTGGTGTGGTGCAATTTTTTGCCAGCAACCCTCACTTGGCACGCGCAGACTAACGACCGGATACAAGCGCGTGATTTAAGCGCTGAGACGCCCAAGCACCCTCTACAATAAGGGTGCTTCTTTTTTTGGGCTCGCCATGACTGCTTCTGCCGCGCGTATTGCCGCTTTACCCGACCAATTGATCAGCCAAATTGCCGCTGGCGAGGTGATTGAGCGGCCAGCCTCGGTGCTTAAAGAATTGGTCGAAAACGCGCTCGACGCCAACGCGCAAACCATTGAGGTCCGACTTGAAGCCGGTGGCATTCGTCGCATTGCTGTGATCGATGATGGCAGCGGTATCGAAGCCCATGACCTTGCCTTGGCTTTGCAGCGTCACGCCACCAGTAAAATTCGTACATTAGACGACCTAGAGAATGTCAGCTCAATGGGGTTTCGGGGCGAGGCATTGGCTTCAATCGCCTCGGTGGCTCGTTTAACACTGACCTCTCGCACCGCGCAAAGCAACAATGCCTGGCAGATGACGGCTCAAACCGAGCCAGAACCCGCCGCTGGGGCCGTGGGAACCGTTGTTGATGTGCGCGCTCTCTTTGACTCAGTGCCTGCCCGGCGTAAGTTCCTCAAAGCCGAAGCCACTGAGTTTGGCCACTGCATGGACGTCATGACCCGCATCAGCTTGTCACATCCTGATGTGGTGTTTCGGGTGTTTCACAATGAACGCGCCGTCAAGCAATGGCCAGCAGGTTCCATGCTCAAGCGTATTCGCGACGTTCTCGGTGACGAGTTTTCTGAGCAAGGACTCATCATTGAGGCCAACAGCGGCGCCACTACCCTGAAAGGGCTGGTAACTCGACCCACCGCAGCCCGGGCGCGCGCCGATCGACAGTTTTTGTTTGTCAACGGTCGGCACGTTCGCGATCGCACCGTCTCACACGCTATCAGAGCCGCCTATGCAGACGTTTTGCATGGCGATCGACAGCCCGCTTATGTGCTGTTTTTAGAGATTGACCCACAGACCGTTGACGTCAACGTCCATCCCGCCAAGCAAGAAGTGCGTTTTCGAGACAGTGGGGCTATACACCGACTGGTGCAACAAGTTATCAGCCAAGCGCTAGCAGGCCAACAGACACCGCAAAGTCATCTCAGCACCCAGACAGCGACAGCACCATCAGAAACCGTCCCAGCGCCATCGCCTTTGGCCTATCCTGCCACTGCCACCCAAAGTCGTCTGTCATTGTCTGAGCCGCTGGGCCGCTACCAGACCAGCAATCACAACAACGCTTTCAATACCAACAACACCCAAAGTCACAACGCCAACAACAACATGGGCCCGGGCTGGCAGCAAGCTCACCAGCCGTTACCAACCACAAACCCAATCGCAACACACGACCCCATCGAAGAAAACGTGCCGGTCTGGCCACTCGGCCGCGCATTGGCTCAGTTGCACGGGGTTTACATTTTGTCGCAAACCAGCGACGGACTGATATTGGTCGATATGCATGCCGCCCACGAAAGAGTGGTCTACGAGCAACTCAAAACCAGCTTGGATCAGCAATCGGTTGCCACACAAGGCTTGCTGGTGCCATTGGTGCTGACCGCCTCAGCGCGTGAAGTGGCCTTGGCGCAAACACACGAAGCGGCATTGAACGACATGGGGTTCGAAATCCGTGCCGGCGGACCTCAATCACTGATCGTGCGGCGAGTGCCCGCTTTACTGGCCCGCGGCGATCTCGATGCCTTGGTGCGCGGGGTCTTACACGATATCGAATCGGTTGGTGCCAGTGCCTTACTCACCGAACAGCGCAACATGTTGCTAGCAACCATGGCCTGCCACGGCTCGGTGCGTGCCAATCGTCAGTTGACCATCGCTGAAATGAATGGCTTGCTTCGACAAATGGAACAAACCGAACGCGCCGATCAATGCAACCATGGCCGACCCACCTGGGTCGCTTGGCGCATGGCCGATCTCGACCGTTTGTTTTTACGCGGCCAATGAGCAACTTCGCAGCATCCGCATGGCCGCCATTGCTTTGCTTGGCTGGCCCCACCGCCAGCGGCAAAAGCGCTGCCAGCATGGCGATTGCCGAACACTTGCCGATTGAAATCATCAACGTCGACTCTGCGACCATCTACCGGGGCATGGACATTGGCACGGCCAAACCCGATCACCAAGCCCAAGCAACAACGACCCATCACTTGCTCGACATTCTCGATCCTTCGCAATCCTATTCTGCCGCTCAGTTTTTACACGACGCTCAAACCTGCATTCAAGCCATTAGAGCGCGAGGCAATATCCCTTTGCTCGTCGGTGGCACCATGCTTTACTTCAAGGTGCTAAGAGACGGCATTGACGACTTACCGAGCGCTACGCCCGCCTTGCGCAGCGAGATCCAAGACCGTGCTCAAGCTTGCGGATGGCCCGCCATGCACCAAGCCTTGGCTGAGGTCGATCCAATAACTGCCAAACGATTGGCACCTAACGACAGTCAACGCATTGGACGGGCTCTCGAGGTCTATCACTGTAGTGGACGCCGATTGTCGGATTTTTTCAACCAAGAACGACCAACAGCATCGCCCATTCGCTTGATCAGCCTCGAACCCCAAGACCGCGCACCCTTACACCAGCGGATCGAGCAACGTTTTGACGCCATGCTCGAGCAAGGGCTTGAAGCAGAGGTACGTGCTTTGCACGCGCGCGGCGACTTGAACCCAGCGCTGCCATCCATTCGTTGCGTGGGCTATCGCCAACTGTGGGCATACATTGAAGGTCACGACACCCTAAGCCAGGCGCGAGAGAAAGCTATCGCAGCCACACGCCAATTGGCCAAACGGCAATTGACGTGGTTGCGTAGCATGCCTGAGCGGGAAGTCATTGATTGCCTGTCGCCAAGCGCGACGAGGGCTGTTTTGAACAAGGCGCTCGAAAACGCCAAGCTCAAGCATCAAACCAACGACGCTGATTAAATTACCACGGTCTGCGCGTCACCATCGCCACATTCTGCGATTTCCCCTAGGGCGTAGACCGTTTCGCCAGCCTGCCTTAAGTTCTCAGCCACGGCGTTAGCCTCGCTGGCAGGCACAACTATCACCATTCCAATACCGCAATTAAAAACACGGTACATCTCTTGGCTCTCAATGCCACCCTCGGTTTTCAGCCAATCAAAAAGCGGTGGCAACGTCCATGCGCTTGAATGCAGGCGAGCCTGAAGACCGGGTTGCAAAATCCTAGGCACGTTGTCTAGCAATCCACCACCCGTGATGTGAGCCAACCCCTTGATCGAGGGTCCAAACTGAGCCAAGGCCGCCAAAACAGGCTTGACGTAGATGCGCGTGGGCGCCATCACCACATCGCCTAGTTTCTGGCCATCAAACGAATCGTCGGGTTTGGCACCGGTTAGGCTCAACACCCGGCGTAAAAGCGAATAACCGTTAGAGTGCGCGCCACTCGAAGCCAGGCCCAGCACGTGATCACCGGCCTGTATGGTACGACCGTTGATGATGGCTGATTTTTCCACGGCACCGACCGCAAAACCCGCCAGATCGTACTCACCGTCTGGATACATGCCAGGCATCTCAGCAGTTTCACCACCAATCAATGCGCATCCAGACAACTCGCAGCCCGTGGCGATGCCACCAACCACCGCTGCTGCCACATCGACCGACAAACGCCCACAAGCGAAATAATCCAAAAAGAACAACGGCTCGGCACCCTGCACCAAAATGTCGTTCACGCTCATGGCTACTAGGTCGATGCCAACCGTGTCATGGCGCTGCCAATCAAAGGCCAGCCGAAGCTTGGTGCCCACACCGTCTGTGCCAGACACCAGCACCGGCTCTCGGTAACGCTTAGGCACTTCAAAGAGTGCGCCAAAGCCACCGATCCCAGCCATGACCCCCTCGCGCATGGTTTTGGCAGCCAACGGTTTGATACGATCAACCAATGCCTCACCGGCATCAATATCAACACCGGCATCGCGGTAGGTCAAAGGGGTTTGAGATTTGCTCATTAAGGTTACGCCACGTCAGTCAGAGGGAAACTTACCAAGAGCCAGACGGTTTTGCGCGTGCAATGTGTGACAATGGCAAGGTTTTGAAACAATTGAGCGTCATTTTACGACGAGTGCATGGCCCAACAGCTCATCCTCGATATTCTACCGCCGCCTGAGCCGACCCTAGCCAATCTAATCATTGGTGAGAACGCTGGCGTTGTGGCCGCGGTAAAAGTCTTACAAGCAGGACAATCCCTATACGTATGGGGGTCAGATGGCTGTGGACGCACGCATCTGCTCAAGGCGGCCAGCCAGCATCACCAGGGCGTCTATTTGGCTGCTTGCCAAGCCAAAGACCTACAAGCACGACTCGATCAAGACTTACCGATGCCGTCTTGCGTGGCCATTGATGACGCCCACCGACTTGACGAGCAAGGTGCGAGCGCTGTCTTCCGACTGTACAATCGATGGCGCGAGGATGCATCTGGTGCCAATGCCTTCCGTTTGATTTTGGCTGGAGACCGCGCACCACTGCAATTGCAGCTGCGTGAGGACTTGCGCACAAGGCTCGGTTGGGGCTCTGTTTACCGATTGTTTGCGCTATCTGATACGGAAAAGTTCACGGCCTTAACCGCGCATGCCCGAAATCGTGGCGCACCTTTGTCGGCTGACGTGGTGCATTGGTTGCTTGCCCATGGTTCACGAGATATTCGAGAACTGTTTGGCTGGCTTGATGCCTTAGAAAAATACGCGCTCGCGCGGCATCGCTCGCTCACGCTGCCGCTGTTAAAAACGATGCTTGCTGTTGAGCAAATGGACTCGCAGATCCCCTTGAAACCGAAAGATAACGATTAAGTCACGACCCCAAACCCATGTCCAAACAAGCCACTCGACTCGCCTTATTTGATCTGGACCACACGCTCTTGCCGCTTGACAGTGATTACCAATGGGCAGACTTTCTGGCGCGCACTGGGCGCGCCGGTGACCCTGAGGTTGCTCGCGCACGCAATGACGAACTAATGGCGCAATACAACCGTGGCGACCTGACCGCTGACCAAGCCGCTGAATTCATGCTCGGGCTATTGGCCGCTCACCCACCGCACGAGCTGGCTCACTGGCATGAAGAATTTATGCAAACAGTGGTTAGACCTGAGCTGACGCAATCGGCCCTAAGTCTGGTTAACCAGCACTTAAATGCAGGGGACTTGTGCGCCATTGTGACGGCCACCAATAGCTTTGTGACTGCACCCATTGCAAGGGCCTTTGGCATCGAGCACCTGATCGCAACAGACCCCGAATACCTCTTGGGTCGCTACACCGGTAGAATCAAAGGCACACCTAGCTTCAAAGAAGGTAAGGTTGTCCGCGTCAACGCTTGGCTAAAAAGCCTCGGTCGAGCAATCGGTGAGTTTGAGCAGAGCTACTTTTATAGCGATTCGATTAACGATTTGCCACTGCTTGAAGTCGTCACCCACCCGATCGTGACCAACCCGAGTCCGAGCTTGCGTGATGTCGCAATTAAGCGCCAATGGCCGATTTTGGATATTTTCGGTAAACCCTTGGATCAAAAATCCTAATGCTGGCAAATACCATCAAAGGCCTCGTCAAACGACTGGTCAAACCCAAACGCGCCGTGCCCGATCGCATCAGCCGCGAGCAACACGGCATTGATCGCCGCTTGGTGTCACGCCATGCCATCAAGGTCTGCGAAACGCTTCAGCAGGCCGGCTTTGACGCCTATATCGTCGGCGGCGCCGTGCGTGACCTGATTATCGGTCTCGAACCCAAAGACTTCGATGTGGCCACCAATGCCACGCCCGAACAAATCAAATCACTGTTTCGTCGCGCTCGCATTATTGGTCGTCGCTTCCAACTCGTGCACGTGGTGTTTGGACAAGAGATCATTGAAACCTCGACATTTCGGGCACCTGCCTCCAATGGACAGATGACCGATGACCATGGTCGTATCTTGCGTGATAACGTCTTTGGCAGCCAAAAGCAGGATGCTGAACGACGCGACCTAACCATCAATGCGTTGTATTACGATCCGATCACAGAAACAGTGATTGATTTCCATGAGGGCGTGCCCGATTTAAAAAAGCGCGTGGTTCGCATGATCGGAGACCCAGCCACCCGCTATCGCGAAGACCCTGTGCGAATGCTGCGCGCCGTGCGTTTTGCGGTTAAGTTGAACGGCAAAATAGAATCCGCCACCCAAGCTCCGATTGCCGAATTAGCCGATCTGCTCGGCAATGTGCCAGCGGCACGCGTTTTTGACGAAATGCTCAAGCTGCTGACTTGCGGTCAAGCCATGGAATGCGTCAAACAACTACGCACCCACGGCTTGGATTCGGGCACCCTGCCACTGTTGGACGTCATCTTGGAAGACCCCGAGGGGCAAGCTTTCATCGAACTGGCTTTGGAGCGAACCGACAAACGCATCCGTGTGGGCAAGTCTGTTAGCCCAAGTTTTTTGTTTGCTGCGCTGCTATGGCCGCAGGTACGCAGTCAATGGCAACGGCTCTGCGCCGATGGCGCGCAACGCATTCCCGCTCTTTCAGAGGCTGCTGACCAAGTATTGGATGCCCAGACTGAAAAGCTTGCCATCAATCGGCGCTTCAGCTCTGACATGCGTGATATTTGGTTTATGCAGCCACGCTTTGAACGCCGCTTGCCAAAGGCCATCTATCGACTGTTTGAACAACCTAGGTTTCGAGCAGCGGTTGATTTCATGCAAATGCGCGCGGCTTGCCATGAAGTCGACAGCGTTTTGGCGCAGTGGTGGATGGACTTGGCTGATGCCAACGATGAGGGACGCACCGACATGATTCAGGCTTTGGCCGAAGAGCCCCGAGAAGAAGGCGTGGCCATCAAACGCCGACGTCGCCCCCGACGCAAAAAACCTGCCGATGCCGCTACCTTGCAAAGCAGCAGTGTTTCGTAGGGATTAAACATGTCTAAGGCCACGGCATATTTGGGGCTCGGTGCTAACTTGGGCGCGCCCATCGAGACCTTGCGCCAAGTCCTGCACGATATCGGGCGCTTGCCTGGCATTGAGGACTGTGAATGCTCGGGTTTTTTTGGGTCAGCTCCACTTGATGCGCCAGGCCCCCATTATGTCAATGCCGTGGCTAGAGTACACACCACGCTAGCACCGTTAAACCTTTTGACCGAACTACAGCGCCTAGAAGTTCAGTACGGCCGCATACGCACGTCAGACAGTGTTCGCAACGCACCACGAACCTTAGATCTCGACCTGCTTTGGTACGACAATCTCAGCTTAATGACACCACGCTTAACACTGCCCCACCCGAGGATGTCTCAACGCGCGTTTGTGCTGCAGCCACTGGCTCAGCTCAGCCAAGATTTTGTGCTCAACGGCTACTCTATAGAAACACTGTTGATCGGCTGTGCCGACCAACAGTGTGTGGCACTGCCTAATCCTTGACCCTAGATTGCCCCCGCTTGCTCAAGCACACTGATCTGCTCAGCCGATAAACCAATCTCACCCAAGATCTTCAGTGTGTGTTCGCCAAGCTCAGGGATTGCGGTCATCTGCGCCTCAAACGCCGAATTGGTGCCAGGTGGCAACAGCGCTGGCAGCTTGCCAACAGGGCTGTCAACTTGCGTCCAACGCTGGCGTGCCGCCAACTGCGGATGTGCCCAAACAGCCTTCATGTCATTGACACGCGCATTGGCAATCTGAGCCTGCTCCAGCCGCTCAGTCACCTCCTCAATGGTCATCTGACTGAACCGCTCTACGATCAAAGCACGCAGACGCTCTCGGTTTTTGACTCGCTTTGGGTTTGAATCAAAATCAGCATCTTTGGCCAGTGCAGGTTGCACCATTAGCTTTTCGCAAAAGATGACCCATTCACGCTCGTTTTGTAAGCCAAGCATGATGGTGTTGCCATCACCCACAGGGAAAGGGCCATACGGGAAAATAGTGGCATGGGCAGCACCAGCTCGAGGCGGCGGCGGGGCCCCCTCAAAAGCGTAATAAAGCGGAAAGCTCATCCACTCAACGGTGCTCTCAAGCATGGAAACGTCGACGCGGCTGCCGCGTCCCGTTTTACCCCTAAGCAAGATCGCGTTCAAAATGCCAGAATAGGCATACATCCCAGCGGCGATATCCGACATCGAGCAACCCGCCTTGGCGGGCTCATCGGGTGAACCCGTTACTGACAGAAAACCGCTCTCGCTTTGAATCAGCAGGTCATACGCCTTTTTCGTTTCATAGGGCCCACCTTTACCATAGCCAGAGATGTCACAGACGATGAGCTGGGGATACTGGGCTTGCAAATCAACAAACGACAAACCCATTCGAGCCGCCGCACCGGGGGCCAAGTTTTGAACGAGCACGTCTGCCGTTTTAAGCAAGGCATGCAACGCTTTCTGTGCTTCAGGATGCTTTAAATCAAGCGCCAAACTTTCTTTGGAGCGGTTGGTCCACACAAAATGTGAGGCCATGCCCCTAACCCGCTCATCGTAGCCACGCGCAAAGTCACCCACTTTGGGGCGCTCTACTTTGATGACGCGAGCGCCCATGTCAGCGAGTTGACGCGTGCAAAATGGGGCTGCAATCGCATGTTCCAAACTGATCACGGTGATGCCATCGAGTGGCCTAATGTTTTGATTCATGGCACAAACCTCAATTCAGCCTGATGCGCCAAAGTACCGTCTTGTGCGGCCCACAGACGCGCCAGTCCGTCTTCAACCAACTCGCCCCCCGCCACAAAAGTCTTGGGTGCAATCAAAGGGCGCAGACCACGATAAGCCAAGTGTTCGATTCGAGCTTTTGGATGCGCACGACGAAACGACTGAACCATACTGGTCGCAATCAAGGGCCCATGGACCACCAATCCAGGATAGCCTTCGGTTTGCGTGACATAGGGAAAGTCGTAGTGGATGCGGTGGCCATTAAAGGTCAAGGCCGAATAACGGAACAACAAAGTCGCTGTTGGATCAACAGTCATTGTCCATTCAGGGGCAGGCGCTTGTTCTGTGCCTTGCAATTTCGGTGGCGTGGGCACACGATAGACAATGTCTTGCTCTTCACGAATCACGCGCTGCCCATCTTGCGAGATATCATGCGCAACAGTCACAAACAACAAAGAACCGGTTTTGCCTTGCTTTTCAGTGATGTTGGTTACAGTTGACGTCTTTTGGGCCTCAATGCCAGCAAGCAACGGCCCTTCAAAATAAACGCGGCCACCTGCCCACATGCGGTTTCGGCCCTCAGCTGGTGGCAAAAACCCACCGCGTGCGGGGTGGCCATCAGCGCCAAGCGCATCCATGCCGACGCCTTCCAGAAAAAAACACCAGTGCCAAAGTGGTGACAATGGCTCACCCTGCGCCGGTGCCGCCTCACCCAAGGTTGCCGCTAAGCGAGCCGCGTGACCGACATCCACCGCATCAACAACAGTTTGGGATTTTCCCACCCAGTCATCCAAAGAAACTTCACTCATCCCCAATCCTCTACTTTTTAAGCAGCCATCAGCGTCTGTGCGCGATTCAAGTGGTAGTTGTTATCACCGAGCAAAACGCCCATGTAGGATAGGCGCTTGAAATAGTCACCGACCTCGAGCTCGAGCGTCACACCCATGCCACCGTGTAAGTGAACAGCTTGCTCACCCACAAACCGCGCTGCTAGTGCGACCTCCGTCTTGGCCATCGAAACACGCTTGCCACGCAACGGCGCTGGGTCATCAACCAAAGATACGGCTGCCACAAAAGCATTAGAAACCGCCATCTCTTGTTGAATCAACATGTCTGCCACACGGTGCTGTACCACCTGGAAATTAATCAGTGGCTGGCCAAATTGCTTGCGTGTTTTCAAATAATTGGTCGTGACTTCGATCAGGTACTGCATGGCACCACAGGCGTGTGCGCACAGCGCCGTTATAGCGAAATCCAAACCTCGATCGAGGATGGCCGAGGCGGCCTCTCCGCGCGCCAACAAAGCGGCGCCATCAAGCGCCACTTTCTCAAATGTCACGTTAGCGCAACGGGCCAAGTCAAAAGTCGGGAAATCTTCCATCGACACGCCCGGCGCATCCGAGGCCACCAAAAACAAAGCGTCTTGGCCATCGAGCACAGCCGTCACGATCATGGCCGTTGAGCCTTTGCCATGCCACACGTGGCGCTTGACCCCTGTCAGCTCAAAACCATCACCCCGAGCAACGGCTTGGGTGGATGAGGCTGTTAGGGCAAAGCGCTCGCCTTCTTCTTGCCAAGCCACTGTCAAGATCGCTTCACCCTCGGCATGCGCTGAGAGCCACTTTGCCTTGACCGACTCGTTTTCAATAGCAGACAACATGGTAACGGCCATGACCGCACTGGGAATAACCGGCTCACTGACGATGCCGCGACCCAACT
>ERZ889217.289-NODE-289-length-32751-cov-16.638457_pt1 | contig 32751 bp, 33 predicted proteins | sample MGYA00521098_ERZ889217 | MGnify/ENA primary metagenome ERZ889217 (study PRJEB32303, sample SAMEA104408613) | aquatic metagenome | biome: Brackish water; feature: Pelagic; material: water | place: Baltic Sea | collected 2014-06-10T22:04:00 | depth 2,362 m ... | reverse complement strand
CCGACGAAACCAGCCTCTGTGAAGCAGGAACCCACCGAAGCGACTATGCAAGAGGCTTCTCATGCGTAGCGCCGTAGGAATCCTCGCCCTTCAGGGCGCGGAGGATGTCAATCAAGACCTTTGGAACCAAACCACGCAGCGGGTAACGCAGCATATCAACAGCGGCCAATTCGCCAAGGAAATGGCCCGTTTTTTAGTGCCTAACTTATACGATGATTTGATGACCAGCGATGCGTTCCTGGCATACTGCGCGGATTCGGTCGCATACTTCATGAAAGCCATGCAAGACGACGATCAAACATCGCCTCACATGGAATTTTTCTCATAATCTTTGAAAAATGGGCCTACGGACGAATATAAGCCCAACCATCTTGCTGACGACGCATCAATTGCACCACACCCGCAGGGACGTAACTGATGGACTCATTCATATCGTCTTTGACGAGTTTTTGTGCAGTCATGGTGTTTTCGCAAGCGACAATCGAGTTGCCTGATTTGATCGCCTCTTCGACGCGACCTGCGGTGACCGCATCCATCTTAAGCATGCCAATGCCGGGGCCATAAGCAACGATTTCAATCTGAATGTTGTCTTTGCCCAAGTCTTTGAATGCATTACGAGCGTTGTTTAAAGCAAGGTTCCATTTTTTGGGATCACCATCGCTGACTTGAATCACCATACGATCTTGTGCACCCGCTGCCCAAGCACTAGAGGCTGCCATGGTGGTCGCTAACACGAGCCCCATCAGATTTTTTTTCATCGCCATGTCTATCTCCTTAGTTATTATATGAGCAGTTATAATAATTAATTGTAGATCGATATTGTGCAAACGCGTAATTTTGACACTAACGTGGCGATGCGAATTCAGCTCTTACAATACTAAGGTGTCAAAAATCAATTTTTTAAAGATAGAAACAATCGAGCTGATATTGAAACCGTTTGGCCTACGACTGCTGGTTCTCTTAAGCGCCGTCACTTTGGCTGCCTGTCAAACGGTCGAGCCCACTGATGCACCGGTTGCCAAGCAATCAAATGAAGCGAGCTGGCAATTGCCCACAGCGCCACAAACATGGCGCGCAGTGAGTCGCACAGCGACAGGTGTGACGGGTGACATCACCGTGACTCGAGACCAAATTGTTTTTCAAAATGGGGCGTCCATCCAGATCAAAGCCGTTGATCAAGACCTCGAGACCGGTACAACACTCTACCAAGTGACGTCTAAAACCAATCCCGAGTTGTTAAACGGCAATCTCTTGTGTGGCCAAGACCCCGTTAACTACGTGACCTTTACGCAACTTGGGCCGAAGCGCGCTTTTGACCTATCCATGACGGTTTACTACTACCCTGAAGCATTGCGTTTGAAGGATTTACCCTTGCGCGACAAGACTGATCTCACTCGCACTTTGTGTGCCATCTACAACTACATCAGCTAGCTTGACGACTTGCCTTTTGCATCTCGCTAGACGACGCCTTCCTCTTGCCAAGATTTGATTTGCGTATCGCTGTAGCCCAGCTCAGTGAGTACTTCAACAGTATGCTCACCCCAGCCTGGGGCTGCCGTCTTAATGGCTGAAGGGGTTCGCGACAAACTCATGGGTTGCGTAACGAAATGCAGGTCGCGACCATCGAGTGCCTTAGAGAGCGTCGCCACCACACCAAGGTGTTTGACTTGCTCGTCTTCGACGACTTCTGGCACCGAGTAGACGGGCCCAGCCGGCACACCCGCATCGTTGAGTCGCTGCACCCAATAGTGGACGGTGTTTTTGCCAAACTCAGCCTCAAGCATTTCAGTCAGTTGTTTGCGATTATCGCGGCGTGGCACTTCGCTCTTAAAGTCAGGGTGGTCAATCCACTCTGGGCGACCGAGTACTTCACACAGTCGGCGCCAATTGCCTTGTCCCGAGGCACCAATGTTAAAGACGCCATCACTTGCCGTGAACAAACCCATGGGGCTACTGGTTGGATGGTCATTACCCACTTGTGTCGGTATGTCCCCGTCATTCAAATAGCGTGACACCTGAAAATCCATCATGGCAATCTGTGCATGCAGTAGCGAAGACTGCACCCACTGTCCTTTGCCCGAACGCTCGCGCTCGATGATGGCCATCAAGATGCCCAAAGCGGCATATAAGCCAGCACTCATGTCTGCCACGGCCAACCCTGCCCTAACTGGCCCACCGCCGGGATGGCCTGTCACCGACATCAAGCCACCCATGCCTTGCATGATTTGGTCAAACCCGGGCCGCTTGGCGTAAGGACCCGTTTGACCATAGCCCGAGATGCTGGCCAAGATGATGCGTGGGTTGACCTGAGCCAATGACTCATAGTCAATCCCAAGCTTATTTTTGACATCAGGACGCCAGTTCTCGACGACAACGTCGGCCGTTTTAACCAAGTCCATAAAAATGGCCAATGCACCTGGTTTTTTGAGGTTCAACGTTAACGACCGTTTGTTACGATTCAGATTCTGAAAATCGCCCCCAGCCCGATTGTTGGCAAACATCCCCTCGTTAGGATCGATCCCGCGCGGCGGTTCGACCCGGATCACATCCGCCCCAAAGTCAGTCAGCACCCGAACGCAATTCGGACCTGCCCTGACTCTTGACATGTCAATGACACGAAACGGCTTCAGTGTTTCAGATGTGTTAATTTTTCCCATGACGCACACTCCTTTTGGGTGGGTTTGATTGGCCCGCCTGTATTCATTGCGATTAATTTGACAGCAAGTCGTCAGGCACCAACACAATGGCACCCTTGGTCAGACGGCTCTCTAGCATTTCATGTGATTTGGCGGCTTGGCTCAAAGGCAAGACCGCTTCGATATCCAAGCGAATACTGGGATCTTGCAGTATTTCAAAGGCGTCTTTGGCCATGATCAACATGTTGGCGCGTTCACCAGTATAGGTTTTGAGTGTTGGGCGGCAGACCCACAGCGATTTGGCATGCAATCGTTGTAGGGCAAAGTTTTCAACTTGACCTGATGCCGTGCCATAGTTGACCACCAGGCCACGGGGCTCCAAACAATCAACCGAACCTTCAAAAGTATCTTTACCCACCGAATCAAACACCACGCTCACGCCTTTGCCTTCGGTAAAGGCGTGAACTTCTTTAACAAAATCTTCAGTGCGGTAATTGATCACGTGATCAGCCCCCAAAGACTTAGCAAGCGCGGTTTTTTCATCCGAACCGGCCGTACCGATGACGCACAATCCCATGCGCTTGGCCCACTGCACCAAAACCTGTCCAACGCCACCGGCTGCGGCATGCACCAATACCCGAGTACCTGATGGCAATGGGCGCATTTGTTTAAGCAGATACTGGGCGGTTAATGTTCGGATCAGACCCGCCGCCACACGAATGTCGTCTAAACCATCAGGCACCACCATGATGCGAATCGCACGCACGGCCACATGTGTGCTGTAAGTACCCACACCCGCATTGGTGTAAGTCACCTTTTGCCCGATTGCCAAATCTTTAACATCGGGTCCCATCGCCACAATGTGCCCAACACCACTCACACCGGGGATAAACGGCGGATCCGGGTTGTGTGAATGGGGCTGACCTGCTCGCAAATAAATGTCGACAAAATTGACAGCCACAGCGGTTTGTTCAATCACAACCTCGTCGGCTGCTGGCGTGGGCACAACAATGGCTCTGGACTCCAGCACATCGGGTGCACCGATACGACTGACGAAAACAGCAAAAGGTGAATGCATAAGATCAATCCAACCTATGAAAAGTTAACAACTGTTTTAACCGCACGACAAACATAAAAGCAGTGGACTCAGCCGTTTGTCTCTAACGACCTTTGAAAACAGGTTTACGCTTTTCAGCCCAAGCCGCGCGACCTTCTTGTAAATCTTCAGATGCCATCACTGTCTTCATGTCATGGTCTAGCTCAGCTCGGTCTAATTTGCCTTGGGCAATCCGTGTGAGGTGTTTTTTCATACCAAGAATAGCCAAGGGCGCCATCGAGACCAAGGTGTCAGTCAGTTCACGCGCTGTGTCTTTGATCGACTGTGTACGGGCCAAATGAGTCAAGTACTCAACGCGCATCATCTCTTCGGCTTCAATCTTCTCTGCTGTCAAGAATAGTCGCTTGGCTGTGTTGATGCCCATGCGCTGGACGTATCGTTCAAGTCCTGATGGGTAATAGTGCAGACCAAGACGGGCTGCGGGCATGAACATGTTGGTGGCTGCATCGCCAATCCGAAAATCGCACGCGAGTGCCAAATCAGTGGCGCCACCGTAAACGCCGCCGTGAATAACGGCAATGGTCACTGGCCGGGCGTTCTCGACCAAGTCAACGACCGTGTCAAAGTCGACCAGTCGATCGCCACCAAGCTTTTTGATGTCAAAACCACTGCAAAAGTATTGACCTGTCGCCTCAAAACGTAACACGCGTATTTCTGGATTATTGTTGACCGTTTGCAAGTACTCATGGATGCATTGCAAGTCGTCTGGACCGAGACGATTGGCCTGATCGGGACGCTGCAGCGTAATCACAGCGACGTGATCGTCAATTTTCAGTTCAGGAGTACCCATTTATTATTTTCCTAAAAAAACGGTGATACAAGACGGATAGGCCCAAGCCTATCCGTCACAATTTGAGATCCCCTCGCATTACTTGACAGCTTGTGCTTTCTTCACACCCTCAAGTACTTGAGCGCCATTTTTACGGGCGAAGGCTTCAAACTCAGCTGGCGAAGCAAATGGGCCCGCTTCGCTACCAGCAGCAATCAGCCTTTTTTGTACTTCAGGGTCATTGAGTACAACAGCAACTGCATCAGCCAGTTTTTGGGTTACATCTGGGGCTAGCCCAGCTGGACCGAACAAGCCAAACCAAAAACTAAATTCAAACCCAGGCAAACCCGACTCTGAAATGGTTGGCAGGTCTGGCGCTAATTTAGATCGCTGCGCAGTGGAAACGGCCAACATCCGAACCTTATCACCACGACCGAGCGGTAACACGGAAGGAGCAGTGCCCATTGAGAAGTCAACATCACCGGCAGCCACTGCCAGCAGAGCCCCTTTGCCACCTTTGAATGGTACGTGGGTAAATTCAGTACCCATTAGATCTTGCAACATCACCGATGAGGTATGCGGCGAACCTGCGATACCCGAGGTTGAATAAAACATGGTGCCAGGGTTGGCTTTGGCTTTGGCCATGAACTCCTGGAAAGTCTTTGGCCCCTTTTCTGGGTTGACCGCCAGTATTAAGGGGTAGCTTGCCAATCGATTGATGGGTGTGAAATCCTCGGGCTTATAAGATACTTTGTATACGAGTTGGTCAACACCATAAATATTACCGGTCGCCAGACCAAGGGTGTAACCGTCTTTGGGTGCGTTGGCGATAGCGTTAGAGGCAATACTACTGCCAGCGCCAGCTTTGTTCTCGACCACAATCGGTTGGCCTAAGACCTGCGACATTGCACCTGTGACAATACGGGCAATGGTATCCCCAGCGCCCCCAGCGCTGTAACCGACCAATACTTTAATGGTCCGGTCAGGATAGTCTGATGCTTGAGCCGAACCCATCGCAAATACCGCACCCAACGCACCTATCAATAAACGTGTCTTCATGTCTATCTCCTTTGGTTTGACACCCCCATGGAGACGGGCTAGTGCATTTACAACCGCTCGCTCGCGCTTAGGGTGTTAACCAAGGTGTAAACAAATTCACACCCAGCGTCTACACATTTAGGGAGATTCATGCACATTAAGGGTAATTACTCGGAAACCAGAAAACACATTTAGCGAACAAATCGATAAAAAGAGATAGGCGTGTGAAAGCGCAACACAGGACTGTCGCCAGGCCATGTATTGCACTTTTTTCAAATCACTGATTTCAGGGGCTACAGGTTATCGCTTGGGCATTAACGCTGAAAAATATAGCCCTGCGGGTCACCCACACACGGCGCAAAACCGCAGGTCAGCACGTCTGAGGCCACATTGCCTAAGGCGAGAATCAAAAGCAGGCCAATTAATACAGAGCCTAGCGCCGTGCGCATTGGATGAGCACTGCCACCCATGTGATTACGATCAATCATCAGCATCACGGCACTGAATATGATGCTGCCCATAAAGGCGATGAAGCCCCATGTGTACATGTGATAACCGAACACGACAGACCCAAAGCCTGTGTCACCTGGCGCGATGTGAAGCAACACTTGACGCAGCGATACCCCAGCACCAGCCATGGCAGAAAGAATAACCACAGCGTAATTGACGGCAGACGGCCCGAACCTGATATTCATGGCGAAGCCCAGTCCCACCAATATCAAGCCAATGCGTTGCAACATGCAAAGGGGGCACGGGATTTCACCCAAGACCAATTGAAAGAAAAAGGCAGCCAACAAAGCGACACAAATGCCAGCCAGCGCCAGCACATTCAAAAGGTAGGATGGAAATAAGCTAACGCTGATTGAACCCGAGCTATTTGACATTATCAGGTCCTTTTAGAGGCTAATCGTCATGACATCATCCATGTGGTACTGCATCGCACCAAGCATGAAAACGACGGCAATGACCCAACTTGTCAGCGCCAATTTACGATTGCCACGTAAGGTCATGAACACGGCAAGGGTCGCAAAAACGACTGAAGGCAAAATAATCATGGGGCTGAACTCTCTGATTGATGAAATGAAAGTCTATGCTGGCATTTTGACATCCTTGTGACGCTTGGTGCAAGCTGAGGTTGACAGCGCTCGACCCCGTGGGTTACTCATTGAATGACTGTATCACACTTGGTGGCCAATTGATGGCTTCAAACACGTTAACTTCCGTAACCTTTACCACACCCATGACTGATAGCCTGCTGCACGCATTTCGAGAAAACCCGGAAATTGCCATCTTTTTATCCATTGCCATTGGTACGGTGATCGGGCGAATCAAATTTGGCAAGTTTCATTTAGGCACAGTCGCCGGCTCGCTGCTGATGGGTTTGATCATTGGCCAAATCGACATCGAAATTCCAAGTGTTTTGAAGGCAGTATTTTTTGCATTATTTATCTACTCAGTGGGCTTCAAAAGCGGCCCCGAATTTTTTGGTAGTTTGAACCGTGGCACCATCAAGCTCGTGTTGTTGTCTGTGATTTTGTGTGTCACTGGCTTGGCGTCAATTTTATTGATGAATGCCATTTTTGGGTTTGATGCGGGCTTTGCTGCCGGCCTCGGTGCGGGCGCCCTCACAGACACCGCGATGATGGGAACGGCCTCAAGCGCCATGCATGCGCTTGATATCAGTGCAACTGAACTCGATCGACTGAACAGTCACATGGCGATTGCCTATGCAATCACTTATCTCTTTGGCACGATTGGTTTGATCGTTTTTGTCAGCTCGATTGCCCCGATACTACTTAAGGTTGATCTCAAAACCTCAGCTCGAGAACTAGAGGCTGAGTTGGCTGGTACTGGTAAAGCAAAAACTGATGAAGAAATCCACACCTACCGAACCATGGTTGCGCGTGCGCATGTGATCCTGCGAGACATGACCGCTGACGGCAAAACCATTGCTGATATTGAAACCCAATTTGCACACTTAAGCATCGAACGGGTGGTACGCGGCGAACAGATCATTGAACGCGATGTTAATTGCCGCCTGCAAGCCGACGATGTGGTGGGAATAGTCGCACGCCGTGAATTTGTGAGCGATATGGACTATCACTTTGGTCCAGAGGTTGATAACTCAGCCGCGCTCTCATACCCGCAAAAGACCTTAACAGTGGTGCTAAACAAAAAGAAATACACTGGCAAATCGTTAGGTGAATTGCGTCGTGAGGTGGGTCCTTTGAGCCGCCACGGTGTGTTTCTAAACAAGATGACGCGTGCCGGCTATGAACTACCCTTAATGGAGCACACGGTTTATCGAATTGGCGATGTGATTGAACTCTCGGGGCGTCCTTCTCAGGTCGAGCTCATTGCCAAGCGTTTCGGTCGCGCCAAGATAGGGCAACACAAAAGCGATATTGCACTGCACACAGCGGCAATTGTGCTTGGCACGCTGGTGGGCCTGTTGACGGCACACATTGGTATCGTACCGATTGAGCTCGGTGTCGGAGGCGGTGTCTTGGTGGTGGGGCTTATCGTTGGCTGGGCGCACTCACGCTATCCCGGGTTTGGTGATTTGCCACCCGCTGCACAATGGGCGTTTTCTGAGTTGGGATTAACCGCATTTGCTGCCGTGGTCGGCTTGATGGCCGGTCCACGTGCCATCGCGGCCATGCAAGAGCATGGTCTGTCTTTGGTGGCCGCTGGCATCTTTGTGACGCTAGTGCCACCACTGGTGGCGCTCTACGCAGGTCACTACCTGCTCAAACTACACCCGATGATTTTATTGGGCGGCATCGCAGGTGCACAGACCGAGGCCGCATCCATGAACACCATCATTGAAGAATCGGGCAGCCAGACACCAGTCATTGGCTTCACGGTCTGCTATGCCGTCTCGAATGTGCTTTTTGCCGTATGGGGACCGATTATTGTGGCTTTGTCTTAGTGCGGCTTGCAGGTCGCCGTTGGCTCCGCTTGCCGCCAGCCACGGATACCCATTTCAAAATGTTTGCCGCTTTGCTTAAAAACACTTTCCTTTGACGAGTGGCTACGCCAGCGGTCATGTGGTTGCCCTGCGTCAATCCAAATAGCAGGCTGGCAAACTTCTCGGCTCACATGATGAGGACAAGAAACGGTAAGCTTGGTTGGGTTATGCTGTGGCAGGCAGCGGTTTTTCCCCAATCACAGTGCAACGGTGCATTAATCGATCTCCCTTGCCGTCATAATCCATCACAGCGTAATGCAAGGTGCAACGGTTATCCCAGATCACCATGTCGTTATGCGACCAACGGTGGCGGTATTGGTAGTCTGGTTTGGTTACCAATTCGAATAAGTAGCCCAACACCGCACGACTTTCCGCTGGATCTAAACCATCGATATAAGCCGTGAAACCTGGATTGACAAACACACCCAATTTGCCTGTTTCAGCGTGTTTACGAATAATCGGATGCACTGAAGGCGGTGCCGCGTCGAGCTGCTCTTTGGTCACGACTTCGTTTCGAAAGCCGCCTCCTGATGCATTGGCAAAGCTATGCACAGCTTTAAGTGGCAAGAGAAATGCCTTGAAGGTATCCGAAAGCGCCTCGTAGGCTCGTTGGGTACTGGCAAAAATGGTGTCACCGCCCACAGGAGGAATTTCCTTGGCGTAAAGCACCGACGCGTGAGCTGGTGTCGCTTCGTATGATTGATCAGAATGCCAATAAGTACCCGCACCTTTACGACCCTGAGGCTTACCATCGACCACTTTATTGGAAACGCGATAGATCTCAGGATGGTCTGGGTGCAAATATTTCGTGACGGTATGTCCTTGCAACGTATGCAGCTTACCGAACTTCCTAGAAAAAGCGATCTGCTGCTCTTCAGTCAGCTTTTGGTCGCGTATAACCACCAGGCCATTGGACTCGTGCCACACTTTGCGAATCTGCTCGAAGGTCTCATCACTAACTGGATTGGAAAGATCCACACCGACAATCTCGGTACCGATCGCGGGACATAAACGTTTTGTTTGCATTCTGCTTCTCCTGCGTCTTATTAATTTTTAGGCAATACACTGGACGATAAATTAAAAATCACTCATTGTTGTACTGAATGTCGAAATTTTCGGGGGCAAGTGTTTTGCGCCAACTTCAAAGCGCATCTGCATTAATTCTAGGTGCGGCCTTACACCTCCTTACGACCTGCTTATTGAATAGAGCAGTAGCCCCAGACTGAAACCCAAACCCGAAGGCGGCCATGACCTCCCGATCCTTCATCACTCTGAATGCAATATCGTATGCGAGACAATTTAGACCCCACTGTCAATGCTCGTCTATGATGACGGGTTTGACCGATGCGGTTTTGCCGCCTAAGTGCACTGATGTCTCGCCCTTCAATACCTGAAATCTGGACCAGCGACTTTTACACCCACCCTTTGTTTGAAGGCCATGGGGCGGTATGCCGTGGGTTTGATGGGTGGCCCTCACATGAACAGTTGACCGCTCATGCCAACCAACGGCAGGTGCGCAATCAGGTGGGGCACGCTGTGACGTTCGCGCTGCAAACCGAGCGTTTGAGTCAACGCGCCTACGAGCAACACATCGGCAAAACCGGTGAAGTGCCGACTCGATCAGAGAATTGGCATGATTTTTTGAATGCTTGTGCATGGCTGAATTACCCTCAAACCAAGGCAGCTATCAATGCGGTGCATTGCGCTCAGCCTCTGCAATCGATGCGCAGTCCAGCCTCAGATGCGGCGACCGTGTTTGATGAGAGTGGTGCGATTTTGCTGGGGCCAGATCCCCGCTTGGCACAATGGTTACGCGACCATGACTGGCAGCAAGCGTTCGTGACAAACCGCGCACTTTGGCAACAGCACCGCTTGTTTGTGTTTGGGCACGCTGTCTTAGAGAAGACCCTTTGCCCTTACCCAGGCATGATCGCCAAGGTGCTGTATCAACCATGGTCTGCCATACCCAACACCCCAGCCGATAAGCCGCCAGAAGGGCTTGATGCACTCGTGGCCAAGCGTTGGTTAGCCGGTGAGTTTGCGAATGCGGCACCCCTCTTTGCCCTACCCTTGCTCGGTGTACCCGGTGTTGATCCTGCCAATGAAGACCCAGCGTATTACGAGAACATGCAGGTCTTCCGACCGGCAAGACTGCCGCAGGTCTTAACGTAACGTTATAACGTGGCCAGCTCAGCTTGCGTTAACCTTTGGGTTTCTGGCTCGAGCCAAGGTTCAGACTGTTTAGAGCTAACCTTTGGGTTTTCAGCTGACATCTGCCACCCCTCAATTCCCATCACTTGCCACTAACTTGTGCATGGCCGCCCCCAAACGTCTTAGTGCGTCCGAACAGTCCATGCGATCAAGCTTGGCTTCAATCAAGCTGAATTGTCCGCGTCGGGCGATGGCCTCTGACAGTGCTTGCGTGAACTCACCATTGGTTTTAACCACCTCGCCGTGGCCGCTACCGAGCACCTCGGGTAGTTTGGCGAAGCGCCAGGGGGTGATGTCATTGAATTCGCCTTCCAGAATCAGTCGCTCGGTTAGATACCCGTCGTTGTTTAAGACAATCACAATTGGGTCATAGCCGTAACGCACGGCAACAGACAACTCCATGCCTGTCATTTGAAAAGCGCCGTCGCCCACCAGCACAATCGGGCGTAAAGTGTGGTCTGCAGCAGCCACACCAATGGCAGCTGGCACAGCAAATCCTAATGAAGCGTAGTACCCGCACGCCACAAAATCCTTACCATCTTTAATCGGCAGGTCAATGGCGCCAAACAAAGCATCACCGGGGTCAGCAATCACCACGGTCTTGGTGGTGATCTCAGGCGCCAATCGGGCAAACAGGGTTGAAACCGTTAGCTTGTCAGTGTCAGTGCCCGCGCTAGCACCCGGCAAGGTCGCGATGCGCGGGTAGTTCGATTCAAAGGTGGTCTCGGGTTTGAGATCAGTGATGGCTTCGATAAAGTCTTTAAAGCCGACCTTTTCGTAGATGTGCCGACTGATGCGCAAGCTATCGTCAGTGGCATGCACCACCTTGGTCTGGTCCACTTGTGCTGAATAAACACCCGTGTCCATGTCACTAATGTGGGCGCCGAGCACCAGCAGGCAGTCACTGCTTTCAACGTAACTTGATATTTCCTCGCGACTCATACGACCAGCAAATACGCCCATGAACTGAGGGTGTGTTTCATCGATGGCTGACTTGGACAGTAAGGTGGTGACCAAGGGAATGTTGTGGGTTTGGGCGAACTGCACGATCTTGTCTAGAAGACCGTGCCGTACGAGCTGAATACCAAGTGCAATGATGGGTCGCTTGGCAGTTTGCAGCATCTGGTCGACTTCGCGAATCGAGGCAGCGAGGTTCTCGGGTAGCGTCGGCAACATGTGCGGCATGTAGGGGTTAGACAGACTGTGGTCTGGCACCTCGACCTCAACGGCCTCAAGGTCTCGTGGCAGCTCAATGTAGCCGGGGCGCTTGTGCAGCAAGATCTGGGCAATGACGGCATCGATTTGCTGGCAGGCCGTCAGTGGATTGTCGATCATGGCTTGTGCGCAGGTCAATTCCTGAAACACCTTGAGCTGCGAATCAAATGAACGGACTTTGTGATGGATCATCGCATGCGTTTGGCTCTCGAGAATTCCGGGTGCACCGCTGATGATCAAGACCGGCGATTGTTCGGCATACGCCTGGCCGGTACTGTTGGCTACTTTTAAGCCGCCCACGCCGTAGGTGATGGCCACCACGCCAAAGCCGCGTCGACGTGCATAAGCGTCAGCCGCAAATCCCGCGCCTTGTTCGTCGCTGGTCGTGATGAGTTTTAATCGCGACTTTTCAACGCGTGACATCCAGCTGATAATGAAGTCACCCGGGACACCAAAGAGGTGATCAGTACCCGTCGCAAGCAGCCGATCAATGAGATATTGGCCGATAGAAGTTTTCATGGGAAGAAGGGTCGTGAGTTAAGGTAACTCACATGCCCCATTAGCTCATTTTTCTAATAAGCCAAAAGGGACATGTGCACCAAAGCGTTGCATTATTCAATTCTGAGTTTAATTGGGCGAACTGTTAAGCGGTGACTTTTTTTAAGATAAGTCATTATTTTTTTAAGTAACCGACTTTTCCGTTGATTCGGCGTCTTGCCCAGCTTTAAGCATAGGGTCTAATTACTCACCTTCTTCTTGTTCGATTCGCTCGAGCCCGTCCCGTCTTTTTGATCGGTTGCGTTGACCGCGCAACCGATCAAAGCCGAACATCAATCACTGATCAAGCGCCCTAGGCGGACCATGGTGGTACCAACCTTCCACTGCTTGGCCACGGCCGGCATGATCAAGACCGTGTTGTCATAAGGCGTGAGTACGGGGTTGCCGTCATTGTGTGCAATGACGGTGCCTTTCTTCTCGATGACTTCCAAGCCTTTGTAGGGCTCTGCAAACGTGAAGGTGGCGCCTTGGGCCACGATGGCGGTGGTGACTTCGATGACTTTGAAGTCGGTGGTGTGCAGACTTGGATTCAAGAACGATTTAATCGTTGCCTCATGAATCGTGCCCATTTCAACCAAGAACCGCAACATAGTTTCACGTGCGACATCGACTGCCGACTTTTCCCAGTGCTGGCCACACTCAATGAGGATTGCTGTTTTGGGGTTTTTAGGATCAGCAAACTGTGGGCGCTCAATCATGCGCAGGCCAGCCGGATGGCCGGTGTCATACATCAAGTATTTGGGCAAACCCAAGCGCTTTGACATGGCCACGGCCTTGTCGGCACCTTTGTCAGTCACACCACAAACCATCAGGGCCGCGCATGGCTCGCGCATGGAGTGGATATCAAGCAAGAAGTCGGCTTGTTCGACAAATGGCAACAGTTGGCGTGCACGCACCACTTCATAGGTGCTTTTGTCGCTGTTCAAGTAGTCGTCAGCCCAAACGCGATTCATGTCTTCGTCGGTGTAGCGACTAATTTCTGGATTGTCCGGATCCCATCGACCGAAGGCGGCCAAGTTACCGAATGACAGGGTTAAAACACCAACCTCAGGCTTATAACCTTGAGCCAAAAACCAGTCCATGATGATGGCACCACAGATTTCATTACCATGAGTCAGTGCCTGAACCATCACATTGGGGCCTGGCTTTCCCGAATCAAATTGCCACACATAGTCAACACCAGTGTTGCCCTCTTTCCAGCGGGATATGTCGGGGGCTGTGATCTCAACGCCGAATTTGTTCATGTGCTTTTCCATAAAAACGTTAATTAATTGGGGTGGTTTTTTCTTGCTCAATGCTGAACTGGTTTTGTAAGTGACTCATCTGAAAGGCGGCTAAGTCTAAGCCGTACCCCCATCATTCAAATGACAAGCACTCAAGTGTCCTGGCGAGAGCTCTCGTAACGCGGGTACCTGAACTTGGCAGCGTGGCCCAGCGTTGGGGCACCGAGGATGAAAATGACAGCCGCTTGGCGGGTTTAATGGCGATGGGATCTCACCCTTGATGCTTGAGAACCGCTTGTTGCGATTGCTTAAGCTCGGTACGTTGTCGAGCAGCGCCTGCGCATAAGGATGGTTGGGTCCTGCAAAAATGACGTTTGCTGGCGCTGACTCAACCACACGTCCCAAATACATGATCACCACACGATCTGACAGGTACTTCACCACACCCAGGTCATGACTGATAAACAGATAGGTCAAGTTAAGGTCTTGGCGCAGTTTCATAAAAAGGTTCAGTACCTGCGCTTGAATGGAGACATCAAGCGCAGCGACGCTCTCGTCGCAGACTAGGAACTCTGGATTAACAGCCAGTGCTCGGGCAATACCTATACGGGCACGTTGCCCACCAGAAAACTGGTGAGCGTAACGACGCATAAAAATGGGATCCAAACCCACGCGTTCGAGTACCGCAGCCACGTGCTCATCGAGTTGCGCACGCGGCACAATGCCATGATAGACCGGGGCTTCACCCACGATGTCACGCACGCGCATGCGCGGATTCAATGAGGCCATCGGATCTTGAAAAATCATCTGCACAGACAAAGTGGCGCGAGCCAGTTCTTCACTGGTCATGGCTTTAAGATCTTTGCCTTGATAGAGAATCTGTCCTTCAGTTGGCTCATAAATACCCGCTACCATTCGACCCAAAGTCGACTTACCACAACCTGATTCGCCAACCAATCCCACCACTTCGCCAGGTTCAATGCCAAGGTTGACCTGATCAACCGCATGAACAACTTCAGGGCGATGTCGAGCACCAAGCAAATTAGCGATCTTGCCAGCGGTATCGACCGGTTTGGTAAACCGCTTCGAGACTGCCTTCATTTCAATAATCGAGGTCTGGGTCATGGCATCTTAAATATTGGATGGTGGCGCCACAAGGGCAATCGTTGACAATGGATGATGACAACGCGCCTGACGCCCATTGCTGAAATAACGGTTCACTGGCGCTTCTTGGTGGCAGAGCTCTGTGGCATCACGGCAGCGCGGTGAAAACGCACAGCCCGGTGGCAAGCGACCTAAAGATGGGGTCGAGCCTGGAATCTGATCAAGTGGCTGGCCGGGAATAGCCGCTGATGGCAGTGAGCCCAAAAGGCCTCGAGTATAGGGGTGAAGGGGGTCATCAAGGACTTCATTGACAAGCCCAGTTTCAACCACTCGTCCGGCATACATGACCGCAATCCGTTGCGCCAAACCGGCAACCACTGTCAGGTCATGGGTGATCCAAATGAGGGCAGTGCCCATTTCCCGACAGAGCTGTTGAATCTCGGCCAGAATTTGGCTTTGAATAGTGACATCCAAAGCGGTGGTCGGCTCATCAGCAATAATGACAGCCGGTTGATTCAACAAAGCGGTGGCAATCGCGACGCGCTGACGCATGCCGCCAGAAAACTGGTGCGGATAGGCTTTTAAACGTTCGGCTGCTGCCGGTATACCAACCCTTTCTAAGGCTTGTTTCGCACGCGCCAATGCAGCCTTTTTAGAGACGTTTTCATGGGCGAGAATGGCCTCTGTCATTTGCGTGTCGATTCGCAAAACTGGATTAAGCGTCATCATCGGATCTTGAAAAATCATGGCGATTTTTTTGCCGCGCACGTGACGCAAGCTGTCGTCATCCATGCCCACCAATTCTTCGCCTTCGAGCTTAATTGAACCACCCACCACACGCCCTGGCGGATCGACCAAACCCATGATCGAGTAACCCGTCACCGACTTACCCGAACCCGATTCCCCCACCAAACCCAATACTTCGCCTCGACCGACAGTTAATGACACGCCATCGACTGCTTTGACCACGCCGGCACGGGTCATAAAGTGGGTGGCCAAATCGCGGATTTCTAAAACGTGACTCACCACTATTTCTCCAGCCGAGGGTTGAGAACGTCTCGGATACGATCGCCCACCAAGTTAATGGACACGATGGTGAACAACAGCGCCAAACCGGGGAACACACTAATCCAGTAGCGTCCGCTCATCATGTACTGAAAACCATTGGCAATCAGCACGCCAAGCGAGGGCTCTGTTTGTGGCAGACCAACACCTAAAAATGACAGGGTGGCTTCAAGCGAAATCGCATGAGCGGTTTGAACAGTCAAAACAACAATCACTGGTGCCAAACAATTGGGCAAGATGTGGCGAAATATCACGCGGGTTTTAGACAAACCCAGCGATTGGGCCGCTTCGACATACTCTTTGTTGCGCTCAACCAAAGCAGTGCCGCGAACGGTACGGGCGTAATAAGCCCATTGCACCACCACCAAAGCAAAGATGATCTTATCCACACCCTTACCCAAGGCAGCCACCAAAATCAGGGCCACCAAAATTGTCGGCAATGACAGTTGGAGATCAACAATACGCATGATAACGGCTTCAACCTTACCGCCCGCATAGGCAGCAATTAAGCCCACGCACATCCCAAAACTAGCCGCAATCAAACCTGAGACCACGCCAACCATCAATGAAATACGAAGGCCATAAAGAATCGCTGAATACAAATCCCGGCCCACACCATCAGTACCCAACCAAGCGGTATACCCCTCCATGGTTTGCTCGCCTGGCGGAATACGCGAATCCATCAAGTCGACAGTCCCAAGGTCATAAGGGTTTTGTGGGGTGATCCATGGGGCGAGGATGGCGGTGATGATGATGAGCAAGAGCATCATCAAGCCAGTGACTGCTACTCGATCCTCAAGAAATGTCCGCACAAATTGACGCCAGGGCGTTTCTTGCTTGAACAAGGCGGGTTCGACTGGTTCAACTGTTGGATTTGATTGGCTCATGCGTTTGTCCTTAGGCTTTGGCGCCAGTGATGCGCACCCTAGGGTCGAGCACGGAATACAACAGATCAACGATCAGGTTGATCACCACAAACAACACCACCACCACCATCACGTAGGCCACAATCACTGGTCGATCCAAGCGCTGAATGGCTTCAAGCAATAGCTTGCCCATACCTGGCCAAGAGAAGATGGTTTCAGTCACCACGGAGAAGGCCACCAAGGAACCAAACTCCAACCCCAACACAGTCACAATTGGGATCATGATATTTTTGAGGACATGCACGCGGATGATGGTGCTTTCTTTTAAGCCCTTGGCGCGCGCAAACTTGACGTAATCCATCAACATCGCTTCGCGGGTACCCGCACGTGCCAAGCGGATCATCAAACTGATTTTTAATAGCGCCAAGTTAAACGCCGGCAAAGCAATGTGTTGCCAACCGTTAAGTGTGAGCAAGCTCGTCTCAAATCCAAATATCGATACCGTCTCGCCACGCCCTGAAGCGGGCAACCACCCGAGCATGACGGCGAACAACATAATGAGCATCAAACCAACCCAGAACGTTGGTAACGAAAACCCCAAAATCGAACCCGACATGATCATGCGTGAGCTGCGCCGATCGGGGTAAAGGCCAGCATACATACCGAGCGGCAAGCCAAAGACGATTGCCATCAAGAGCGCCACAACAGCCAACTCCATGGTCGCGCCCATGCGGCTCAAAATAAGCTGAATAGCCGGCTCGCCGTGAACAAAAGAGCGGCCAAGATCGCCTTGAAAGAGGCCTTTAACAAAATGAAAGAATTGTTCGATGATTGGCTTATCTAGGCCAAGGGCAGCAGCCGTTTTTTCGATGGCCTCTTGATCCATCTCAGGCGAGATGAGCATCCAGATTGGATCGCCCACCACGTTCACCCCAAAAAATACCAGTACGACCATAACGGCAATAACAAGCGCTGCTTGAGCAAACCGCCGAATAAAGAAAGACAACATAGTTACGCGTTACGTTAAAACCCATCGACATAATCTACGGGTGTGAGTGACGCCTGCGTTCAAATTAAACGCTCAGACGGGTGGTTTCGAGTCGCCCGTGTTACGGCATGCAATGCCGTAACACGGGCGAAACCCATGGGCTTCTTTCTGAGCCCTACTTTCTTCAATTACTTCTTTTTAATACCGCTAGGAAGCGTGTACTCGTCGGCTCGCGCTTCGACCGTGAAGTTACCTTGTGAGGCCCAGACGTTGCGCTGGAAATGCACAGGGATGATGCCTAAGTCAGTAAACGCAATGTCAGAGGCTTCACCCAACATAACGGCACGCTTTTTGTCATCAACAGTTGCCAAGGCTTGGTTAAGCTTGGCATCAAGCGCTGGGTTCGAGTAGCGACCGCGATTGGCAGCGCCCGAGCCTTTCGACTTGTCGTTTGTACCGAGCAAAGAGCGCAACGAACCAGACGTTTCACCTGTACCGGCACCCCAGCCTGCCATAATCATTGAGAACTCAGGTTGGCCGTTAGCACCCGTTGAAGCACGCGAGAAAAAGTTGCTCGGTGGCATGGTTTCAATTTCTACCACTAGACCCAATCGGGTGAACATCTGCGCAATGGCTTCGATGATTTGCGTGTCGTTGGTGTAACGACCAGCTGGGCCGTGCATCTTCATCTTAAAGCCGTCTTTGTAACCCGCCTGCGCTAACAAAGCTTGGGCGGCTTTGAGATCGTATTTTTCGGGCTGCAAGGTTTTAGAGGTACCAAAGAAGTTTTTGGCAAGCACTTGCTCTGCAGGCTCTGCGGCACCGTCCATGATGCGGTCAACAATCGCTGGGCGGTTGATAGACTTGGAGAGCGCTTGGCGAACACGCTGGTCTAACAGTGGGTTCTTGATTGGCGAACCGTCTTTGGCCGTGATGAAAGGGCTGTTCTCACGGAACTGATCCATGTGTAGATAGATCACACGGTTTGACAGCGTGTCGGTTACATTGACGTTTTTCGTTGACCGCAGTTTGGCGATATCAGTCGGTGGCACGTTGTCAATCACATCCACGTCACCAGCCAAAAGCGCCGCCACGCGGGTTGGGCCTGATGTCAGGTAACGGAAAGTTACTTCGCTCCAGTCAGGCTTGGGACCGTTGTAATTGGGGTTCAGAACCATGACCGTGCGGTCCCCAGGCTTGAACTCTTTGAACTGGTAGGGACCACTGCCACCCAAGCACTTCGCAGCATTGAAGTCTTCCGTGGTCAGGTTCTCGGCGCAATCTTTTGAAACAATCGCCACCACAGACAAGAATGTGGGAACCAACGGCGCTGGCTTGGCGGTTTTCACGCGCAAAGTTTTATCGTCGACTTTCTCAAACGTCATGCCGTTAATGAACTGGGCAAAGCTCGCCGGTGAACGCGGTACGTTTGGCACGCGCTTCATGGTGGCAATCACGTCATCCACCGTCACAGTCTGGCCATTGGCAAATTTGGCGCCGTCACGAAGCTTAAATTCCCAAGTCGTGTCATCTACTGGCTTCCAGCTGCTGGCCAAGCCAGGTTTCAACTCTTGGCTGGGGCCTTGGCTAACGAGTGGCTCGTAAACCTGGCGAACCAGTGAGTTGTTGGGACCGAGGTTGTGATAGTGCGGATCAATTGAGCTTGGCTCAGATGAAATACCGACGCGTAGCTCTTGGGCCTGAGCCACTGTGGCACCCATCACGAGGGCGGAAAGAAGTGAAATGGAAAGAACACTACGCAATGGTTTCGACATGCTGTTACTCCTAAACGGTCTAAACGATGAAGTTAATTTGGCTGCGTTTCAGATTTTTTTATGACTTAGATTGATCCAAACGACAAACCAGAAACTGACAACTTGTGATCTTCGCACTTATCCCGTCAGGCGTGAACGCCAAATACTCAGGAATTACCCTCAGACCGGGAAAACCAGCGTTCAACAAGTTTGACCCAATACGTCGCCCCTAGTGGCAACAGTTCGTCGTTGAAGTCGTATGATCCATTGTGGAGCATGCAAGGCCCCATGCCGTGACCTTGATCCCTATGCTCGCCCATGCCATTGCCAATCCAGACGTAACAGCCGGGCACCTTCTCTAACATGAAAGAAAAGTCCTCTGCACCCATGGTTGGCACCACACGGGCATCAACATTGTTCTCGCCAACGATATCTTTCATGACCTCGACGCAGAAAGCGGTTTCGCTTTCTGCGTTGCGTGTGGGCGGATACTTACGGACAAACGATAGCTGTCCCTCACAGCCCATGGCTTGGCTGGCCGACTCGACAATGGCACCCATTCGTTGCTCGATCAAATCCAGGGTCTCGTTGCTGAAGGTACGCACCGTGCCCATGATTTTGGCTTCGCCTGGAATAACGTTCATGGCGCTGCCCGCATGGATCTGTGTGATGCTTAAAACAGCAGCCTCGAGCGGATGGCGGTTGCGCGTGATGATGGTTTGTAGCGCTTGGGCAATCTGAACCGCCCCCATAATAGGGTCGTGGCCCAAATGGGGCATACCGGCGTGTGCGCCTTTGCCTTGCACCGTGATCGTAAAAATGTTGCTGGAGGCCATGATGGGACCTGGGGTCACACCGAACTCACCGACTGCCATACCAGGCCAGTTGTGCATGCCAAACACCGCTTGCATCGGAAATTGATCGAAGAGGCCATCTTCGATCATGCGTCGCGCCCCGCCATTGCCGCCCTCTTCTGCTGGCTGAAAAATCAAATAAACCGTTCCCGCAAAATCCAAGTTTTGGGATAGGTAACGCGCCGCATTGAGCAACATGGCGGTATGGCCGTCGTGGCCGCAGCCGTGCATCACGCCAGCGTGTTGACTGGCGTGGGCAAACGCATTGGTCTCTTGCATGGGCAAGGCGTCCATATCGGCGCGCAGGCCAATGGCCGAGCCCTCTGTTTTGCCTTTTAGGATGCCAACCACGCCGGTGCCGCCCAGACCGCGGTGGATGGGAATGCCCCATTTGGTCAGTAGCTCAGCCACACGATCACTCGTTCTCAATTCTTTAAAGGCCAGTTCTGGGTGTGCGTGAATATCTCGGCGCACCGCTTTTATGTCGTCTTGCCACTGAAGAAAGGGTTCGAGCAATTTCATACAGGACCTTGAGCATGAGTTTTGATTATTTGATCTTAATCCTTAATTCGAATTTGGCAAAAATGACCCTTGCACCATTATTTTTTCTCAGCACCACCTTTCAGGGTCAATGGGTGACCACCGCGAACCGTTTCGTGAGTGACGCTGTCAGACTAGCCGTCTTGCCCGAGGGCTATGATGTGTTGGTGCGATTAGCGATACTGCGTTGCACAACATTTTTTGGCATTTTGTTTTTACAAGGATGTGAGCCATGCACCTTTATGTTTATTACAAATTCGATCCCGCGCTTAGCGACGAGGCGATGAATCGCGCCCAGACGGTGCAGACTCAACTTTTGGGGGAGTTTCTTGGATTATCAGTGGCACTACTGAAGCGCCCGGCAATCGATGCCGAGGGACTCACCACATGGATGGAGGCTTATCAGCTGCGAGCCGTAGACGAGGATCGCTTTAAGGCGCGACTGACTGAATTGGCACTGTCTTTTGAATTACCCGTACCGCGACACACCGAGATTTTTATGAACGTGAATCCACAAGCGCCAGACTAACGTAACGTTAGTCTGGAATAACCACATCAACGGCGGCACCAACCACATCAGCGGTGACTTCCACTGTGGTTGACACCACACTGACGAAAGCGTCTGCCACCGCCACCACGGCGCAGCCCGTTTGGCTTAACAAGACAACTGAGAGTAATAAAATTCTGATGGTAGACAAGACATTTTTAGTTTCTTAAAGATGCCGAATTGTCGCACACACCTTAAGATTTTTTTGACAAGCAATGAATACAGTACTGGGTCATTGCTGACGATGAGAAGATAATTTGCAATTCAATGGGCGTTTGGCGGTTGTTGGCTAAGCCAATGATCGACCGCTTGGGCAAACTTTTGAAAGTCATGAACGCAATTGGGAAGCGAACAAAAAACCGTTTCCCATGAAATCGCTGCGCAATTATGCAGCACCATCTCCTTAAAAGCGTCTGCCGCCGTTAAACGATTCGCCAAATCGTTGTTAATGATGCCAAACCCCTGTAACTGCACAAAAGTTGCGTTTGGCGTGTTGGGCGCCACGGCCTTTGTCTTGCCTAAGATGAGGCGCCCAATATCAACAGCAAGCTGGAAAGCACGCATTAGGTTCAGGGAAACAATATCTTGTGCGTCTGGATCAAAACGCAAACCTTCTTGCGTTGTTGGGCAGCGGGTCTGCACGCGACACAGGCAGCGCTGAAGTGATGCGAGCTTTTTGACGATCAGATGTTGCTTCACTCGAATGGCCTGTCAAAGAATCTTATTTTACGGGTGCCGAATACTCAATCTACAAAATTTGACGCAACTGCTTGATGGCAGGCCCATCGCTGATTCGTGACAAATGAGCAACCACCTGCATGGGAATCGGTGGACTCATATCATCAAGCACCCGTAACTTTCCGCGTTTGATATCATCCAAGACGATCGAGCGCGGCACCCAAGCCGCACCTGTTGAAGCCAATGCCATTTCGCGAAGACCGACAGCGAAGGCGCTTTCACAGGCGATTGAGGCGTTTTCATGGCGCAAGACTCTGGGCAATACATCGGCCCACACCACGCTGCCAAAGAAGCTCGATAAGGGGTAGGTCAAGAGCGGCAATGTTTTGTTGCCTTTGCTTTTTTGTACTTTTTGAATAACACCCGGTGTCGCCACCAAGACCATCTCGTCGGATCCAAGGGGTTTGCGAACGGATAAGTGCGGCAAGATAACATCGTGGTTGCCTTCGGTCTCGTAAATCACCAGCATATCGACCTCACCTTTCAAGAACATTGCCACACACGTGTCCATGTTCTCTGAGAGAACGCTGTAATTCAAATTCTGTAATGAGGCCGAGAGATTTTCAAGAAACCTCGGTAGAAATGGCGTGACAAGCAAACTGTGCTGGGCAGCCACTGACAAGCTGAATTGGTCGCGCAATGAAAACTTGATTTGATTGCGCGCCTGATACATCGCGTTGACCAAGCTCCTTAAGGTTGCTTCGTGCGCTTTGGCGGCAGCCGTAAACCGAAAGGGCTTTTTACTGCGGTCGACAAGGGCCACACCCAACCAAGATTCAAGCGCTTGGATGCGACGCGAGAACGCCGGTTGTGACAAATGCCGCAAATTGGCAGCAGTGGTGAAATTGCCAGCATCCACCAAGGCAAGGTAGTCCTCTAGCCATTTCAATTCCATACGTAACCCCGTCAAAAAACACCGGTTGAATGCAAAAAACGAATGCTACAGCCTAAAAATAGCATTGGACAGCAGAAATGCACCCTGATGAAATGCATAAAAACTATACAGGGAATCAACATGGATCTGACGCACTACCCCCGAATTCGTTGCGGCCATTGGCCAACGCCTCTGGAACCGATGCTGAATTTGTCTGCCGATCTCGGCGGGCCCGAGCTCTGGGTTAAGCGCGATGACTGCACCGGTCTGTCGACCGGTGGCAACAAAACCCGCAAACTTGAGTACTTGATTGCCGACGCGATTGCAAAGGGCGCTGACACCGTCATCACCCAAGGCGCCACACAGTCCAATCATGCCCGCCAAACAGCTGCACTGTGCGCCAAAGAAAAACTCACCTGTCATATTTTGCTGGAAGACCGAACCGGTTTTGAAGATCCTGCTTACCGACTTAACGGTAACGTGTTGTTGGATCGTCTGCATGGTGCGACAGTTTCCTCGCGTCCAGCAGGCGCCAACATGCAGGCGGAAATGGAAACCTTTGCCGCAGGTTTAGAAGCCGAAGGTAAAAAACCTTACGTCATTCCAGGTGGTGGCTCCAACCCCATCGGCGCACTCGGTTACGTCAATGCCGCGCTCGAACTGACCCACCAACTCAATGAGATGGGTTTAAAGGCCACCCACTTAGTGCTGGCCACCGGCAGTTCGGGCACCCATGCCGGATTGGTGGCTGGTTTAAAGATTTTGAACAGCCCACTAAAAGTTGTCGGTTTTGGGGTGCGTGCCCCAAAAGAAAAGCAAGAGCAAATGGTTTACGACTTGGCCTGTAAAACCGCTGCCATGCTGGGTCACGAAGGCGTTGTCAAGCGCGAAGACGTTTTTGCTGACTGCAATTACGTCGGCGCCGGCTACGGCCTGCCCACCAGCGCAATGGTCGAAGCCGTCAAAATGCTGGCTGAGACCGAAGGATTGCTATTCGATCCGGTTTACACCGGCAAAGGCTTGTCAGGCATGATTGACTGGATTAGACGCGGTCATTTCACCGCCAATGACACGGTCATCTTTTTGCACACGGGCGGCAGCGCTGCCCTGTTTGGTTATCCAGAAACCTTCGAACTCGAAGGCTATGTCACTTAAGTAGCATCACTGAGGCAGTACCAAGACCAACCCTTAAAAGGAGTGCCCTCATGAAGTCCGTTACATCTTCAAGTCGTTTTAAATTCGCTGTCTGTGCCATTGCACTGGCTGCCGGCTTTTCCATGGTGTCGACCAGTCAAGCGCAGACAACCTTTCGTTTGTCGACGTATGTGAATGAAACCGATATCCGCTTCAAAGGCTTTCAAAAGTTTGCCGAAATCGCCGAGCAAAAAACCCAAGGCCGAGTCAAAGTCCAAATTTTCCCTTCAGCCACTTTGCACGGCTGGAGTGAAGGCGTTGATGCGGTGTTAGGCGGTGTTTCAGATATTAGCTGGATACCAGCTGACAAGCGTTTGGCTTGCTATCGCGTGACATCTCTCTATCCAGCGCTGGTTAATCTCGACAAACAAATCGAGCTTGACAACAAATTTGCTGAACTCATCAAGCCCGAAGCCGCCAAAGCTGGGCTCGTGCCACTGATCAATTCCAACTACTCTTACGACCAAGAATGGTGGTTTAAGGGCGAAATCGCGGATATTTCAAAGCTTGACGGCAAATTGGTTCGCTCGATTGGCCCCTTGGTCTCGATGATGATCGAAAGCTGGGGTGGTAAGCCCGTCTTTATCGCACCCAAAGAAGTCTATCAATCAGCCGAACGTGGCGTGGTCGATGGCATCAACATGGGCGTGGCAACATACAGCTCCTGGAAGCTCTGGGACGTGATGCCCTACATGGTCAACGGCACCCTCTTCTATGGCAACATCATCTACATGGTTAATAAAAAGAAGTTTGATGCACTGACCCCTGATGATCAAAAAGCACTCATGGCAGCAGCCAATGAGTCAGAAGTTTGGCTTAAGCCCCGCTACGAAGAATGGGTTAACGAGCAAGTCGGCAACGCCGTCATGAAGGGTGGTGGTTCAGCCGTGTCATTGCCACTGAAAAAACGTCAAGCGTTGGTCAGTGCAGCACAACAGAAATGGAACACCACTGTCGATCAAGACTGCGGTCCTGATCTGTCTAAGAAAGTTCGCGCACTCTTCGATTCTTACACCAACTAAACCGCGGTGAATTGCAGGTTGTGAATATTCGGTAGTGACTTTCACGCAGTAATATTTCTGGGGCTAGCGTTGATACTTCTGTATCATCGCCAGCCCCAGAAACACAGGATTCCCATGCTAAATCGTGTCATTCGTCTAACTGAACGCCTCACACGATGGTTTGCCGTTCTTGGCGGTGCCATCATCTTGGTGCAAATGGTGTGGATCAGCTACGGCGTTTATAAGCGCTACTTTCTCGGACGCCCCGATGGTGTGGTCACTGAAGCCACAGCGCTGTTGTTATTTCCCGTGGCCTTCCTTGGATTAGCCTATGCACTAAAAGAGAACGCCTACCCCACGGTGACTTACGCTGTTGATGCGCTCAAAGGCAATGCAAAACGTTGGCTTTTGGCCTTTAACTTTTCTGTGATGGTCGGTGTGGGGATTTTCTTTGCCTACGCGGCAGTCGATGCCGCCTTTAAGTCTTATGTGTCTGGCTCGGCCTCCGAAATCCTGCTCTGGCCTCGCTATATGTTCTGGATACCGAGTGCGCTCGCCCTTGTGTTGTTTGCTTGGTACGCGTTTTTGCGATTATTACTCATCGTTTTGGGGCAAGCCCCAGAGCTGTCCGGTGTGCGTCAGGAGCCCTAAGCATGGAGTGGTATCAAGTCGGTTTGTCGCTAATGGGTTTGTTGATGTTGCTAATTTTTATTGGCCTGCCCATCCCCTTTGCGATGGCAGCCGCCGCGCTGCCTTTTTTATTGAGCATTCAAGGCTTATCGACTTCCTTGGTTAGCACTGAGTTGAAACTTTGGGGCGTTTGGATTGATTACATCCTTCTGTCAGTGCCGCTGTTTGTGTTCTTGGGGGAGTTGATCGGGCGATCTAATATTGGCCCTAATCTTTATCGTTTCATGCATAACGGCATTCCCGTTCGGGGCTCAGCCGCTTACGGCAGTATTGGCGCCTGTGCCGGCTTTGGTGCAGTCTGTGGCTCTTCGATGGTGGGCTCTTTAACCATTGGCGGGGTGGCGTTGCCAGAGATGATCAAGCTTGGATATGACCGTAAACTTTCAAGTGGCGTGTTGGCTGCTGGCGGCACATTGAGTGTGCTTTTACCCCCGAGCTTGATCTTGCTGTTTTACGGCATTGTGACCGATCAATCGATTGGACGGCTGTTTATTGCTGGGGTCATTCCTGGCTTATTACTGGCCTCACTTTTTGTGCTGGTGGTTGCCCTCTGGGCGAAACGCTATCCAAACGATGTGCCCGAAGCCGCACATGGCGTGAAATGGTCTATCAAAGACATCTTATTGACAGTGGGTCCGGTGATCATCATCGGTGCCATTATCACCATTTCAATTTATGCTGGCATCGCCACACCCACAGAAGCCGCTGCAGTGGCCGCACTGGCGACACTGGTTTTGGCATTGGTGGTCGGTGGTCTCACATGGCAAGGATTCATGGGCGCACTCATGGCCACCATGCGCACCATGGGCTACTTGGGTCTATTGCTTTCAGCCGGTATTTTGTTCGGCTTTGTGATGAATTACTACCAAATCCCACAGCAATTTACCGCTTTCTTTTTGGGATTTGATCTCTCGCCCTACGTTGTGCTGATGCTGGTGATTGTGTTCTATATCGTCTTGGGTATGTTCTTGGAACCCGTGTCGATGACCTTCATCACACTGCCCACGATTTACCCACTCATCGCCGCTTCAGGTTTTGATTTGATCTGGTTTGGTGTGATCTACACCATCACCATGGAAATTGCAGTACTCACACCACCCGTTGGCCTGAACCTATTTGTGATCCAAGGCATCGGTCGAGACCACGTCACCATAGGTGATGTGATCAAGGGCTGTTTGCCGTTTATTGCCACAATGGTGGTTCTGTTGGCAATTCTGATTGCCTTTCCGCAAGTGGCTTTGTGGCTTCCGGAACTGGCCAAATAAGGTTCAACGCCATGACGCGTTGAACCTTATAAGCACTTACGATATGGTGCTCGGCTGAGGCACGCCACCGAGCACTTGAGCCGACTTGGCTGATAGGCGCTGGCTAATCAATTCGGCCAACTGATGGGCGGTGATTGCTGAGAGCGTCCAACCGAGGTGGCCATGACCGGTGTTGTAAAAAACATTGGGCACTTTGCCAGCGCCCACACGTGGCAACATGTTGGGCATCATGGGGCGCAGCCCAGCCCATGGCACGCACTGCCGAGTATCAACACCAGGGAATTGACGTTCCACCCATTGCGTCAGTGGGCGAATACGATCGGCACGAATGTCCAAATCAAAGCCATTGAATTCGGCAGTACCAGCCACTCGGAATCGGTCTTGACCCAAACGACTGGTGACGATTTTTGTTTCATCGTCTAAAAGGCTAACTTGCGGCGCAGCATGTTGACTGGCCAATGTGGTCAAGTTAACCGTAATCGAGTAGCCCTTGACTGGATAAACATTGATCCGGTCACCAAGTTGCGCTGCCAACGCGCGGCTGTGTACACCAGCAGAAATAACAATGGCATCAAACGACAATGTCTCGATAGGCTCGTCAACCTGGCTACGATGACGCACACTAACGGAGGCCCGTTGCCCATCGGCGGCGACTGTCGTGACCTCTGCATCAGTGATGAACGTCACACCCAAGCGTTCGCAGGCTTTGGCCAAACCGGTGGTGAATTGATGAATATCGCCGGTGCTGTCACTATCGGTAAAAAATCCACCGTAATACTGGCCCTGCAAAGTGGGTTCAATGGCGCGCATATCGTTGGGTGTGACTGCACGCCGCGTTAAACCACCTTTGGCCAATAGCTTTGAAACGCGAGCCGCTTGCTCAAAACCCGCCTTGTTTCGATAAATATGCAAGATGCCAGCAGACAGGTGGTTGAATGCTATACCTTCTTCCGCGGCCCACGCTGACAGGTGTGCACGGGCTTCGATGGCCATGCGAGTCGTGGTAATGGTGTTTTGTTCATACTTCGGGATAGCCGCGATAAACTCAGCCATCCAGCTCAACTTGTGCCAACTCGGTTTCGGGTTCATCAGCAATGGGGCATCGGCCTTGAACATCCATTTCAAGCCTTTGAGCAAAGTACTGGGATGATTCCAAACCTCGGCGTTCGAGGCCGATAACTGCCCACCGTTGGCAAACGAAGTCACCATGCCCGGGTAACGCTGTTTTTCAATGAGCGTGACGCGGTGGCCTTGTTTGGCCAGCGCATAAGCTGATGTCACGCCGGTTATACCGCCGCCGATGACTGCAAAATGTGTCATGAAGATCCCCTGGACTCAACACGTCAGAAAAAAGTGCACGATCAGACCCTATGTCTGATGACGTGACCCCCTCTGTGTTGAGACCTGAGAGATTCATCTGGTAGGCACCAGACTTGCTCCTGCGGTGGGCGAATCGACGAAATCCTGCCGCTCTTCAGAGTGTGTTGTGGCAGCTCGGTCCTTTTGCCTGAGAGTTTCCGGGGCGGTTGCTCCTTCGGCGCTGCTTTATACAGTCTCTCCCGATGCTTCAAATCCAGTGTACGACCAATCATCAAAAAACACCAAATAAGCACTCGCATCGTGTGCCTTTAAGTTGCCATGATTTAGGTCGCCATGTCCTATGATGATGAACAAGACTTTTTGAGTGACTGCGTTTTTTTGTGATTGGTTTTTCTTTGCACGGATCCGATTGGCACCCATCCAATTGGCGCCGATTCGATTAACACCGATTCGATTAAGACCGATTCTCTTGTCCCTGACTTCTTTCTTTTGTTTAGTTGATGCCCAAACACGATTCTGCCGCCAAAGCAATACAACTGTCAGCCGACGACGGCCATGCGCTAGGTGGCTACGCGTGGCGTCATACCCAGGTCACTGTAACGCCACGGCCAGTTGTGATCATCAACGCGGCGACTTCCGTGCGCTGTCACTACTACACGCGCTTTGCTGAACACTTGTTTAACGCTGGGGCTGATGTGTTGACCTACGACTACCGGGGCATTGGTTTGTCACGCAATGGTTCCATCGAGCGTCTGGAGGCCGGATGGATCGAGTGGGGCCAACGCGATTTTGAGGCCATGCTGCAGTACGCGGTAGCTGCGTTTCCCACCCAACCGATTCACGTTGTCGGCCATAGCGTTGGGGGTGTTTTGATTGGGCTGGCGCCTTCAAACCACCGCATCAGCCGAGTCTTCACCATGGGTGCGCAGCATGCCTATTGGCCAGACTACTTGGCAGGTAAGCGTTTGGGCATGTGGCTTAAGTGGCATTGCTTCATGCCCACTGTGACGCGTGCTCTGGGTTATTTCCCTGGAAAGTGGCTGGGTTGGCTTGAAGACACACCGGCTGGCGTGGTGCGCGACTGGGTCGTCATGCGAGCGCATTTTTTAGATACCTACCGCTATCCCGGTGGCTCTTGCCGCCTAACGAGCGCGGAGTGCGAAGCCTTGGAAGCGCGCTTTGCCTCACTCACTGCCCCAACCTTGGCACTTAGCGTGACTGACGACCCCTACGGCACAACAAAGGGGATCGAAAGACTTCTCAAGCTTTACACCGGTGCACCACGGTGGCATCAACGCGTTACCCCAAAAGCACTCAACGTAGCAGAAATTGGTCACTTCGCCTTCTTTCACTCGCGCTTTGAAAGCCAGTTGTGGCCCATCGCCCGGCATTGGTTATTGGATGCGCAGGGGCCAGGTCACGTTCGTGGCAATGCCGCAACGATTGGTGAACTGAAACCATTCCCGTAGCTTTTTTGGTTGGTGGGTTTGGGTTTGGGTTTGGGTTTGGGTTTGGGTTTGGGGTTAGATTCATTCTTCGTTTGTCTTTACCACAGTACCCATTTGGGTTTAAAAACAAAGCTGTCTTAACTGTTCTTGAGCATCAAACCATGAGCCACGATCCCGCTTGCCCTTTTTGTCGTCTTGCCGCCGAGCATTACCTCGATCAAAACGATGAGGGTTTTGTGATTCGGGATTTGTTTCCCGTCAATCCTGGGCACACGCTCATTATTCCCAAACGCCATGTGGGTTCATTTTTTGCACTGTCTAGAGACGAAGTTGACGGATTGTGGCAGCTGATGCAAAGAGCCAAGGTGCAATTGGACAGTGAATTCGCCCCCATCGACTACAACATTGGTGTGAACGACGGCCCCAATGCTGGTCAAACAGTGCCTCATGTTCACATTCACCTCATGCCACGCTACGCCAATGACACCGCCGACCCACGTGGCGGGGTACGCAATATCATCGCTGAGCGCGCGATTTACAGTAAAGACTAAAGCTGAGCGAATAATCTCTTCCCCAAAACTTAAAACCGCTTATCTTGAACTGGCCACAGCCTGGATCACTTAAACCATGACAATAAATCCAAACGACCTTCACTTATTACCCGCGCACACCGCTGCCGCTCAAATCAGACAGGGCCAACTCAAGCCCTCGGTGCTGATGCAAGCCTACCTCGAACAAATCACCGCACTTGAACCCACAGTGGGTGCGTTTCAGTGGATTGACACCGAACTGGCTTTGAAGAAAGCCCGTGCCCTTGATGACCAAGCACCCAACGGGCTGTTGTTCGGGTTGCCGGTTGGTGTCAAAGACTTGATCGACACAGTTGACATGCCAACGACTTATGGCTCGCCCATCTATGCCAAACACCAACCCGCTTGGGATGCGCCCAGCGTTGTGAACACCAAAATCCAAGGCGGGATTGTGATGGGTAAAACCGTCACCACCGAATTTGCGGTGTTTCATCCCGGTAAAACCGCCAATCCACACAACACGTCTCACACTCCTGGGGGCTCATCGAGTGGTTCAGCCGCAGCCGTTGCCGCACACATGGTGCCGCTGGCGTTTGGCACGCAAACAGCCGCCTCGGTCTATCGCCCTGCCGCGTTTTGTGGGGTGGTGGGTTACAAGCCGACCTTTGGTGTAATTAATCGCGTCGGGGCCAAGCAATTATCAGATTCATGGGACACCATTGGCACCATGGGCAATGGTGTGGTCGATGCGGCTTTGTTGGCGGCAGCGGCAAGTGGCCGCCATGACTTGGTACTGAGTGCTGATAAGCCCACTGATAACCTGCCGCGCGTGGGTTTGTTTCTTACCCCACAGTGGGATCAAGCCGATGCCGATAGCCAAGGTGCTGTCTTGGCCTGCGCGCAACGCTTGCGTGACCGCGGCGTAACCGTGATCGACATTGATGCAACAGCTATCTTTGCCACTTTGGTGCAAGCCCAAATAGACATCATGCTTGCCGAGTCCGCTCAAGCCTTAAGTTTTGAGTATGAGGCTCACCGGGCACTCTGTTCACCACGGCTCATCAAACTGATTGAAGAAGGCAACACGGTCGACAATAAACGTTTGCAATCCGCGCGTGCGGTGGTTCGACAAGCACGGGCAGCGCTGGCAAGCCTCTTTAAAGATGTCGATTTACTGTTGTCCCCAGCCGCCTGCGGCCGCGCGCCTGAGGGACTTGGTGCCACGGGCGACCCCATTTTTGGGCGAATCTGGTCCGCCTTGGGCAACCCCGGCTTGGCACTACCTTGGGACAAACCAGCGATAGGGTCTTCTTCAGCCCTGCCATTGAGCGTTCTCTTGTCCGGTCCGTATGGAGAGGACCAATCTTTCTTACAAGCTGCTCAGCGTGTCGAATTATTGATCTATTGATACCGCAAAAACCGAAAACACCTTTTAAGTTGACTTCGGTTTCTGCGCAGCCCGATAACTGTGCTTTTTCTTCTCGCTCTGAAGAATCAAGGGGCGCACGGCCGCTGGCTGTTGGTAGGTATAGGCTACCCGACGCCGGCGTCCCGAGTCGGACTGTAGATTATGCAAGACCGCTTTGGCGTACTCATTTAAATCAAGTATTGTCACATCCGAGCATTGGCGAAGTGGTTGCGCATAGCGATCCAAGTTTGGCGTTCGATCGCGCAAGACAATACCAAGCGATTGCAGGGCCTGACATACCACTGAAAACTCAGTGGGTTCCGCGCGTAACGCAGGCAATTGTTGATAGATCTGAGTGTCAGATAAAAACCCTCGGCGCACGCCATACTCAAACAATTGCACCAAAGCCGCATGACCAACATCAGGACAAACACGCTTTGGAATGGAGGGGCGCCTTAATCGACGCTCTGGTTTGCCACACAAGAGCTTGGCTAACATGATATGACCACGGGCTTGCGCAATCATCGAGGCAGTCTGATCGTCAGTGCTTGTTAAATCAACATTGGCACCAAAGCGCAAAAGCAAAAGGCTCAGTGCCATCTGCCCAGTGTCGGCAGCCAGCATAAGCGCGCTCATCCCAGCGGCATTACACGCATTAACCGGATAACCTTTTGACAGAAAAAACGACACGTCTGCCAATTCGCCCTCGCGGCAAGCTGTTTCAAAAAAAATATGCATCTGACATCCTCACAAAAAAAAGTAATCGCGCATTGTGAAGGTGAAATGGATTGGCAGTTATCACCCCCGGTCAAAAGTATCCATGGGGG
>ERZ889217.288-NODE-288-length-32832-cov-12.703969_pt1 | contig 32832 bp, 29 predicted proteins | sample MGYA00521098_ERZ889217 | MGnify/ENA primary metagenome ERZ889217 (study PRJEB32303, sample SAMEA104408613) | aquatic metagenome | biome: Brackish water; feature: Pelagic; material: water | place: Baltic Sea | collected 2014-06-10T22:04:00 | depth 2,362 m ... | reverse complement strand
CTGGGCCTACATCGGCTTCAGCCAATACATGCTCATCTGGTATGCGAACATCCCGGAGGAGACGATTTACTTCCTCCGCCGCAACACCGAGACTTGGCAAATCCTGAGCACGGCCCTTGTCGTCGGACACTTCTTTGTTCCTTTCGTCCTCTTGCTGTTCAATTTCGGCAAGAAAAGCCCGGCCTTCCTTTGCGGTATGGCGCTCTGGATTTTGTCCATGCACCTCCTCGATATCTATGTCGTGGTGCTCCCTGCCCTGCACAAAGCCGGCGTGGCGATCAGTTGGCTGGATATCGCCTGCCTCATCGCCATCGGCTGCACCCTCGCCGCAGTTTTCCTGAAACGCCTCGGCGACGCCCCGCTCTGGCCGCTGCGTGACCCGCGCCTCAAGAAATCGATTGCCTTGAAGAACTGATGCACACCGACTCTCACAACGCTCCGAAAAAATCCGGCGCCTGGTTTTTCATCCTGGGCATCGGCCTCATTGCCCTGTTTTTGCTGGCAACGAATTTCTTCCGTGGAGGAACCGCCGCCACGACCGATCCCGAGGATCCCGCCCGCGATGTCGAACGCGTAAAAAACCTCGCTGATCTCCAAGCCGAGAACGAAAAGAAACTGAATTCCTATGGTTGGGTGGACCAAGCCAAGGGCAGCGTCCAAATTCCTCTCAACCAAGCCATGACTCTTGTGCTTGCGAAGTTGAACGCCACCAAGCCAGCCCCCGCCTACCCCGTTGTGGACAACACCGGCCAACCCGTGCCTCCAACCCGCCTCGCAACGCCTGCCGGTGCGGACGCCTCGGACGCCCTGCCCGAGGGGCAAGATAAAGACGCTGGAGCCAACGCCCTCGCCGCTCCGGTTGATAAAAGCGAAGCCAAATCCGGCAAAACCAAAAAATCCAAAACGCAACAATGAGCAACGATTTGTCCAATCAGCCGGATATCTTGACCGCCGCCGAGCGCGCGCAGATCGACTCCTCGACCAGCGGAGCGGCTCTCTTGTTCTTCGGCTCATCCGCGTTCTGGCTCGTATTCGCCTCGCTCTTCGATGTCATCGGCGCGATCCAACTCTCCTACCCCTGTTTCCTCGATGGAATCAGTTTTCTGACCTACGGACGCGTGGTGCAAACAGCCACCACCGTCATGGCCTACGGCTTCGCCACTCCCGCCGCCATCGGCATCGCGGTTTGGCTCACCGCCCGCCTTTGCAAAGTCCCGCTCTCCCACCACCGGATGCTTGTCAGCGCCGGGATCGTTTGGAATCTCGGCATTCTCGTCGGAGCCTGCTCGATTCTCGCTGGAAACAGCACATCGTTCGCGCTTCTCTCCTTCCCGGCTTTTGCCACCCCGATCCTCTTCGTCTCCTACGCGCTCATCGCGATCTGGGTTCTCTTCACCTTCAACGAGCGCAAATCCGGCGGCCTGTTTGTCTCTGCTTGGTTTGTTTTCGCAGCAGTCCTGGCCTTCCCATGGCTCTTCGGAACGGCCAACGCGCTCCTCGTGTGGAACCCCGTCTCCGCCCCGGCCCAACCCGCCATCGCGCTCTGGTTTTCCAGCGGATTCTTCAACCTCTGGCTGGTCCCCGTCGGACTCGCCGCCGCGTTTTACATCATTCCCAAGTCCACCGGGCTTCCTGTCGCCAGCAGCAACTTGAGCCTCTTGGGATTCTGGACCCTTCTCCTCTTCGGAGCTTGGACCGGTGGAGCGCAAATCATCGGCGGCCCCGTCCCGGCATGGATCACCAGCGCCGGCGTGGCAGCTAGCATCATGATGATCGTTCCAGCCCTCGCGCTCGGGTTGAACTTCCACCTCACTCTCGATGGACACTACGCTCCGGTCGCTTGGAGCCCGGCTCTTCGTTTCATCGTCACGGGCATCGGATGCCTTGTGACCTACTGGATTCTCGTTGCGATCAATTCCATCCCCGGAGTCAACGCAATGACGCAATTCTCGGACATCAACCGGGCCCTCTACTATCTCGGCCACTTCGGCTTCTTTGCCATGACGGCCTTCGGCGCGATTTACTACATCGTCCCGCGCCTGACCGGCCACGAATGGCCCTGCGCCAAATTCATTTCGCTTCACTACTGGCTCGCAGTCACAGGATTTGGTTTCATCGTCTCAGGATTGATTCTGGGTGGCTTGATCCAAGGGTCAGCTCTCAGCCAGACGATCATCACCTTCCGTAGCTCGGTTGAGTTCGCTTGGCCGTTCCGCGTCTTCGCCATGTTGGGCAGCCTGCTCATTTTGGCATCGGCTGTGAACTTCGCCCTGCTTCTCATCGGCATCCTGCTCGAAACCCATAAAAACCAAGCCCCGGCCTTCATGGCAGAGCGTGAGGAAAATTCCCAGGAGCCCGTTGCGGTATGAACAAACTCCCTAATATTTTCGTAGGCATCTTCGTGATCTTTGGCTCCGCTTGGCTCGGACTCGTCAACTATCCGCTGAAAAATCTCGGAAACCTCCAGCCCGTGCCTGATGAAGCCACCGGCGGCGTGCTTCCGCCCACCGTCTCTGGCCTCGCTGTCGCTGGTCATAAGGTCTACGCCGCCAACGGTTGCGTGGAGTGCCACTCCCAGCAAGTCCGTTTTGCCCCTCTCACCACCGATATCGACAAGGAACTCGGCAAGCGCCAGACCGTCGCCCGCGATTACCTCCGCGAAAAAACCGCCTTTCCCGGCATACTCCGCGTCGGCCAAGACCTCTCGAATTACGGAGCCCGCGCTGGCGAAGACATCAACGCCATTCACCGCCACCTCTACGAGCCGCGTTCGGTGAATCCGTGGTCGAACATGCCGTCGTATTGTTTCCTCTACAATGTCGTGAAAATCCAAGGGCAACCCTCGAATGAAGCCGTCACCGGACTGACTGGCCCCTGCGCGCCGAAGCCCGGATACGAAGTTGTGCCGACCGAGAAGGCCAAGGCCCTTGTCGCCTACCTTCTATCCTTGAACCAAAGCTACCCGCTGCCGGAATCCCCGGTCGCAACCGCCAAGTAAACCACCGTGAACACGCCTTCGAACGACCCGCACAAGCAGAGCGAAACCCCCGCACCCGAGGTTTCCGCTCCCGTTCTGCGTGAAGCCTCCGAGCCCACCGAGAAAAGCTCCCCGCTCCCGTTCTGGCTCGTGATTTTCGCCGGAATTCTCGTTTTCTGGGGTGGATTTCACCTCGCCAGCAACAGCGGTGGCTTCAAACCCGATGTCTACAATCCCGAAATCACCGGTGCCGCTGCTGGCCCTGCCGCTCCGCCCGATCCGAAAGTCATCGGCAAGCGTCTTTTCACCCAAAATTGTGCCGTTTGCCACCAAGGCAGCGGAATGGGTGTCGCTGGACAATTCCCGCCGCTCGTCGCCAGCGAATGGGTCGTCGGCGGTGACTGGGTGGGTGACAACCACCTCGTGAAAATCTTGCTCGCCGGAATGCAAGGTCCGGTCCAAGTCAAAGGCCAGAGCTACAACAATGCCATGCCGCCGTGGGCTCAGCTCAAAGACAGCGAGATTGCTGGCATCCTCACCTACATCCGCAGCGAGTGGGGCAACACCGCTCCCGCCATCACCGAGGAATTCGTAGCCAAAGTCCGCGCCGTATCGACGGAACGCAAAGAACCTTGGACCCAGAAAGACCTCAAAGCCATCCCGGCCGAAACAATCTCCGCTGGCGGAGCCGCCGCCCCCGCCGCCCCGGCTAATCCCGCTCCCGCAGCGCCTCCAGCCGCTTGACCTTTGCCATGAGCCTACTTCTCCGAATCATTTCCCTTTGCCTCCTGCTCCTCGGCTTTGCCGCTCCCGGGGCCCAAGCCGAGCAACGCGTGGACAATCTCTACTGGGCTCCCGAAAACATCACCGTCGGCGGTGAAAAAATCGACGGCATCCTGAATTTCATCTTCTGGCTCACCCTCGTTGTCTTCGTTGCCACACAGGGCGTTTACATTATTTATCTCATCAAATACCGCCGCCGCCCCGGCCACAAGGCCCACTACAGCCACGGCAACAACACCCTCGAATTTTGGTGGACGATTATTCCAACCGCGATCTTCCTAACCCTGGCGATCTGGGGCAACCGCGTGTGGAACGAACTCACCCAAGCGCCTGTTCCCGCCGATGCCGTGACAGTGGACATCGTTTCCTACCAATTCGGGTGGGATTTCCGTTACGCCGGAGCCGACGGCAAGCTCGGCGACTGCGCGGCCAATCTTTTCACGATGGATAATAAATTCGGCGTGAACCAGAACGACCCCGCCGCCAAGGACGACTTCACTGCCACCGAGTTAGTGATTCCCTTCGGCAAGACCGTGCATGTTCTCCTCCGCAGCCGAGATGTCATTCATTCCTTCTATGTCCCATCGTTCCGCCTGTATCAGGATTGCGTCCCAGGCCGCACGATCAAGTGGGTGCAATTCAACGCCACTCGCCCCGCGGATCTAGAACTCGCCTGCAGTCAGCTTTGCGGCACCGGCCACTACAACATGAAGGCCAAAATCCGCATCCTTCCTCAGGCCGAGTTTGACAAGTGGTATGCGGAAAAATCCGCCGCCGCCAAAGCCGCCCTCGCCGGTTTGTAAAATCCAAGGCTCTCACAGAGCCACAAGCCACGGAGGGATTCAAAGATTTGGAGGGCGCTGATCCGTCAGCGCCAACTTTTCCCGATTCGCCCTAAAAATGGGCCGTCACGGAGGTCAGCCCTCCAAACTCCCCCTCCGTGTCCTCTGTGCCCTCTGTGGTCAATCCTTCTTCCGCTTCTTCTTCTCTGGTCGCTCCATGTCGAAAAGCGAAACTTTCACTGGGGCGGCATTTGTTTCGATTTCGCGCGGGCCATCTCGCAACACATCGAGAAATTGCTGCGGCACTTGGGCGAAGGACTGGCCGGGTTTGATTTCAATGATTCCCACCGAGCGTGGCGGCAATCCGAGAGAATCCTCCAGAAGCCCGATGATGTCTCGAGGCGATACTCTTTCCTCGCGGCCCACATTCAGCATCACCCAGCGCATCCCGCGCGAGGGTGGGCGCAAGGTTGGTGAGGAAAAATCCTCCCGCTTTTCGCTCCGGTCTTCCTTGTCGCGTTTGTTCGGTTTCGTTTCGGCTGATTCCTCTGTCTTGGCTGATCCAGGGGTGAGAAGTTCGAACAACGCGGCTGCGATGTCGGTGGAGTTGTAGCCTTCCTCCAAAAGCCGGTCCACAGGTGCCATGGAAAGGGCGCCGCGCTCGAGGACTTCCCGAATTTGATCGAACACGCTCTCCAAGCGGCGCTCCTCGACCTCATTGGCCGTGGGCAGTTTGCCGCGCTGGATTTTGGTGCGGGTGAATCGCTCGAGATGCTGGATTTTATAAATGTCCCGCCCAGTCACAAAAGTCGCGGCCAGTCCCTTGCGTCCAGCGCGTCCCGTCCGGCCGATGCGGTGCACATAGTCTTCGGCGTCGTAGGGTAGGTCGTAATTCACAACGAGTTCGAGGTCGTCCACATCGATTCCGCGTGCGGCAACATCCGTGGCGACGAGAAATTCGAATTCCGCCTGCTTGAATTTGTTCATCACACGCGTGCGCTGGGTCTGGGACAAGCCGCCGTGAAGCCGGTCCGCCGAGATGCCCTGCGCAACCAAATCATCCGCGAGTTCATCGACCATTCGCTGAGTGTTGCAAAAAACAATGCCCAGCTTGAATCCGTGAAAATCCACAAGGCGAAGAAGCGCCTCGCGCTTGTTGCGCTGCGGAACCTCGAAATACCACTGCTCGATCGCAGGCACCGTCAGAGTCTTTTGTTCGATCTTCACCGACTTCGGTTCGCGGGAGTGACGCTCGATCAAATCGCGGATTGGTTTCGACACCGTCGCGGAGAAAAATACCGTCTGCCTCTCCTTCGGCGTCGCCTTCAAAATGTGTTCGATATCCTCGCGGAATCCCATGTCGAGCATCCGATCCGCCTCGTCGAGGACGACCATTTTCACCGCTTCCAGCCGCAAGGTCCCGCGCTGCATGTGGTCCATGATCCGCCCCGGCGTGCCGATCACGATCTGCACGCCTTTTTTCAACTCATGGAATTGGCGTTCATACGACGCCCCGCCGTAAATCGGCACCGCGTGGATGCCCCGTTTGTGGGCCGAGAGTTTGTGAACCTCATCCGCGACCTGCATGGCGAGTTCGCGGGTAGGGCACATAATCAAAACCTGAACCATTCGGTCCTGCGCAGCACAAATTTCAATCGCGGGTATTGCAAAGGCCGCGGTCTTTCCCGAGCCCGTCTGCGACTGCCCCACCACATCGTGGCCCTCCATCAAAATCGGAATCGCGGCACTCTGAATCGGCGAGGCCTGCTCGAACCCCAAATCCGCCACCGCTTTCAAAATCTCAGGCGACAGGCCCAGGTCCGCAAAATTCAATGTGTTCATCGACTATCTATACAGGTTCCCCGACCCCGCGTCATGTCCTTTGCACAAGAGATTTTGGTGCGGGAATCCAGTTATCTCAACGGTCTCCGCGATTCTATCAACTCGCAAAATCCCCCAATCCCCGCCTGAATGTCGTTCCGGAGACGCTTCAGTTGAAATCAAAGGCAGTGCCGGAAAATCATGCGGGTCTGCGTCTCCTCGATAGCAGGGAAATTTCTGAAAAAATATTGCTCCAACTGAAAATTCCTGTAACAAATCCGTTACACCTCCAAATGCTTTGTAACCCCTACAGCAGAACAACGGTCTTCCCCCCAAGTTTTCTCCCGTTTTTTTCATTTTGCGTGATGTCAGTAAACCCGCAGAAACAAACCCAAAAAAAATACAATGAGCACAAAACCCCGTAGAATAATATCAACAGCATCCTTGTTTGGATTCATGGCGTTGGCGCTACCTTCTGATGTGTTTGCCGCTTCAAGCGGTGACCTCAAGGCTGACGACCTCGTTGGCGTATCCTTCTGGATGATTTCAATGGCGCTCGTGGCAGCAACCGCATTTTTCTTTTTAGAAATCCAGCGTGTTTCCGCCAAGTGGAAGACATCCTTGACAGTATCCGGACTCGTCACACTTGTGGCTGCGTCCCACTACTTCTACATGCGTGATGTTTGGGTGAGCACAGGCGACAGTCCCACAGTCTTCCGTTACATCGACTGGATTATTACTGTCCCATTGCTGATGGTTGAGTTCTACCTCATCCTTTCAGCGATTACCAAAGTCCCGAGTGGAGTTTTTTGGAGATTGATGATTGGCACGCTCGTGATGCTGATTGGCGGTTATCTCGGTGAAGCCGGGAAACTCAATGTCTGGGTCGGTTTTGCCATCGGAATGCTCGGATGGTTCTACATCATCTGGGAAATTTTCGCCGGCGAAGCTGGAAAAATCAACGCGGATTCCGCGCCTCCATCCGTGCAGGTCGCCTTCAACCTCATGCGCTGGATCGTGGTGGTCGGTTGGGCTATTTATCCAATCGGGTATTTCTTGGGCTACCTCACCGGGGGTTCTCCCAAAGACAGCATGGTCTTGCTGAATGTGACCTACAACTTGGCCGATGTTGTGAACAAAATCGCCTTCGGCGTGATTATCTGGACTGCTGCAGTCAGCGAATCAGATAAAAATAGCGCAAAGGCCAGCTAACGCCGTCTCAAGAAACTTCAACCGCTCTGGGGGGGAGATTCTCCTCCAGAGCGTCGAAGTTCTCCCCTTAGAAAAATCTGCGAGTGCATCTGCGATTTCAACAGTCGCAGATGTCTCTCACAACTCGGAGCTGTAGGTTCATATTATGACTTCACACGCCGTTGGTTCTATTTCAGCAACCAAGTCCCCGAGCGACTTTTTAGAGGATTTGAACGAGTTGATGTTGCAACTCGTGCGTGGTGATGAAAGCGGCCCCGGCTTCCCGGGTGGTCCAGTTTCTGCTGCATTGGAGGTTATTTCCTCAGGTGGACACAGGGTCAGAGCCCGAATGGCCTTTGATGCGGGCACAGCACTGGGACTGGAATCCCGCGATGCCATGGCAATCTCTGCGGCTGTTGAACTGCTCCACAACGCATCTCTGGTTCACGACGACCTTCACGACCGCGAAAAAACGCGACGCGGACAACCTTCTGTCTGGGCCGCCTATGGAGATGAGGTGGCTGTTTGCACTGGCGATTTACTCTTATCCGCAGCGTATGCAGCACTTTCGGAAATCAGCAATTTGCAACTTTTACCCAAACTTCTCTCATTAGTCCACCAACGCACCGTGAGGGTCATCTGTGGGCAATGCATCGAACTTTCGACGAGAGGTCACCAGGTTGAGAGCATGGCTTTTTATGAGAAAATGGCTCTCGCAAAATCCGGAGCCTTGTTGAGTCTTCCCCTGGAGATGGCTTTCCTACTCGCTGGCAAAGAAGCATGGCTTGGTGAAGTGCGTGAAGCTGCCGAGGGATTCGGTTTGAGCTACCAAGTGATGGATGACATTGCGGATGTAGAAAGTGACGCCGCAGGCGACGGCGGACCACGAGCCGTGAATGCTCTCCTGGTTTTGCAAGCGGCCGGACATGGCAGGAATTCCCTTACTGTTGCTCGCGAAATGGCTCTGGGTCATCTGAAGAATACCATGGAGATTGCCGAGCGCTTGCCCAATGGATCCGGCCTGTTTTTAAAGAATCTTGCGCTGGCGCTTTGCCAACGCTTCTAAAAGACTCTCTCTCCCATGAACGCCCTCGTCATAGGAGCTGGCTTCGGGGGAATTGCCTCTGCCCTGCGTCTTCGAGCCAAAGGATATCAGGTCACACTTGTTGATCGATGCTCAGCCTTGGGCGGCCGCGGGCAGGTTTTTGAAAAAGGTGGCTTCCGCCACGACGCCGGCCCAACAGTTATTACCGCTCCATTTTTGTTTGAGGAACTCTTCGCCCTTTTTGGCGAGAGCTTTTCCGACCATGTTGATCTTGTTCCTCTGAAGCCATGGTATCGGTTTCATTTTTCCGACGGCGATCACTTCGACTACGGAGGCACTTTGGAAGAAACCCTTCAGGAGATTGCCCGCATTGAGCCACGCGACTGCGACGGCTATCGAGCGCTACTCGCCCATTCCCAGCGGATTTACGAAATCGGGTTTACCAAACTTTCAGCACAACCGTTTGATGCATTCCTGACCATGATGCGGCAAGTTCCCGCGCTGATTGGTCTGCGAAATTATGAAACCGTTTGGCAAATGGTGTCGCGTCATCTCAAGAGCGAAAAGCTTCGGCAAGCCTTCTCCATTCAACCTCTGCTTGTTGGCGGCAATCCCTTCGACACGACAAGTATCTACGGCCTGATTCACTTTCTTGAGCGCGCACACGGCGTCCACTTTGCCATGGGTGGCACAGGAGCGATCACACAGGCACTCGGAGCTCTCATGGAGCGGCAGGGAATTCAGATCAAACTCAACACAACCGTTCGCGCGGTCCACATCGAAGACGGAGTCGCCAAGGGGGCGGTTCTGGCCGATGGGGAGGTTCTTCGCGCGGATGTGGTTGTTTCCAATGCCGATGCGGCCCATCTCTACAGCCACATGATTTCGCCCCAGGAGCAGGCGGTCTCCGCGCGCCTGAAGCTTGCAGCCGCCCATTACTCCATGGGGCTTTTCGTCCTCTACTTTGGAACGACGAGGACATATCCCGAGGTAGCCCATCACACGATCTGGATGGGGCCCCGATATCGCGAACTCCTCGAGGACATCTTCCACCACAAGAAGCTGGCCGAGGATTTTTCGCTCTACCTGCATCGCCCAACGGCCACGGATTCGTCGTTTGCCCCCCCGGGGTGCGATAGTTTTTATGTGCTATGCCCAGTTCCCAATCTTCAGGCCCGTATTGATTGGGATGTCGAGGGCCCGCGACTTCGAGACCGCATTGTTGCGGCGCTTGAAGGCTCCATTCTGCCGAGCCTTTCCACATGTATCACGGCGGATTTTTTTAAAACACCCGAGGATTTCAAAGGCGATTACCTCAGTGTCCATGGCGCCGGCTTCTCTGTGGCGCCTTTGTTCAGGCAATCTGCATGGTTCCGTTTTCACAACCGGGCCGAAGGAATTAAAAACCTTTTTTTAGCGGGCGCAGGAACGCACCCGGGGGCGGGATTGCCCGGTGTCATTTGTTCGGCAAAAGTGCTCGATACATTAATCCCAACGCCCGCCCATTTGTGAACTCGGGCACGCTTTCTCCCTCTTTAACCGTCTCGTCCAGCGCAGAGGAAACCCTGGCTGCAAATGGACGAAGTTTTTATTGGGCACGCCATTTTCTCGGGGAGACGCATGCCTCAAGAGCGACTCGGCTCTACGCTCTCTGCCGCCACCTCGATGACCTCGCAGACGAGTCATCATCACCCGAATCTGCGCGTGATAATCTTCTCTCAACGAGCAATGCCATCCGAACAGGTGTCACCTCGGATCCCGCTCTCCGCGACGGAATCGACCTCATGCACGAATGTCGAATTTCCCCGGAAATCATTCTCGAACTTATCCAGGGACTCCTTTCGGATCTTGATCTTGTTCGCACCCCGGACGAAGCCGCTCTTCTGCGCTACTCCTATCGGGTGGCCGGCACCGTGGGCATCATGATGTGCGGTGTGCTGGATGTTCACGACCCGCTCGCCTATCCCCATGCCATGGACCTCGGCATTGCCATGCAACTCACCAATATTTGTCGCGACATCGCCGAGGATGCCGGCATGAACCGCCGTTATCTTCCCACGACGATCCTTGGTGATATCGAGCCGCCTCAGTTGCTCCTGCCCGGAGAAAATCTCCGTCCTCTTTTGTGGCGTTCTGTTTCGCAACTCCTCGACCTGGCCGATCGCTACTACGCCAGCGGGGAATGCGGCATCGCATACCTTCCACTTCGAGCCAGGGCTGGAATCCTGGTTGCGGCTCGCGTTTATCGAGCCATTGGCTCCCGTCTGCGCCGCCGAGAGTGCGACTACTGGAGCGGGCGAGTCGTGGTAGGCTCCAGGCAAAAAGCGCGTATCACAGCTTGCACGCTTTTTTGCGCTCCCTTGCAGCGTTTTTTCTGGCGCCCTCCCTCCAAACACGATTCCAGCCTGCATGAATCTTTGAGAGGCATGCCAGGAACGAAAACATGACGCCTCCTTTCGAGATTATCATCATCGGCGGTGGGTGCGCTGGCCTCAGCCTTGCCATGAGGCTCTCCAAGTTCCCTGAGGAAAAAAAAGTCCTGATCGTCGAGTCCCGATCCGAATACCGCAACGATCGAACGTGGTGCTTCTGGGGAAATGATTCCGCTCAGATGCGTCACTTGGTCTCGCACCGCTGGGAATCTGTTTCGCTGCAAACGCCAGATCGCAAAGTGAAGGTCGACTGTCGCACCGCACCCTACGAGATGATTTCTGCCGAGACCTTTTATTCCGCCGCACTCCAACAAATCTCACAAAATCCCTGCATCGAACTTGCCACTGGCACAGCACTCTCTTCCGAGCCATGGAAGGACGGCAACCTCTGGCGGATTGAGACGAGCGACGGGCAGCGTTCAGGAAGGATTCTGATCGATACGCGCCCCAGTCTTCCTGTCCACGCGGGTGAGGCGGTGCTTTGGCAGTCCTTTTTAGGCCAGGAAATCGAATGTGATGCGTCTGCGTTTGACCCAACATCCGCATCCCTCATGAAATTTCTGTCAATTGAAGATGGTCGCATTCCTTTCGTCTATGTGCTGCCATTTTCCGCAAGACGAGCCCTTGTCGAATTCACTGTCTTTTCCCCGGTCCCGCTGGTTCCCGATGAACTTTCTCAAGGTCTTGAACTGGGCATTACAGCGGAGGTCGGGTCAGCGAAATATTCGGTAAGAAGGACGGAACATGGTATTCTTCCCATGGGCCTGACAAAGCCCACCCTCAGGGCAGAGGCTTCGTCCGTGCGCGTGGGAGTCTCCTCAGGCGGAGCAAGGCCGTCCTCTGGCTTCGCTTTCCAAAGAATCCAGCGTTGGGCCGAAGCCTGCGCAGAGGCCCTGTTGGCTGGAGAGGGTCCTGTGGCCCACACTCCTGATTCCTGGAGTCTATCAGCCATGGATAATTTATTCCTCCGTGTTCTCCGCTCACGGCCCGAGTTGTCGCCGAACCTCTATCTCTCACTCTTTGGCGTCAAAAATCCACACAGTCTCATTCGTTTTATGAGTGACCAATCCACGCTGGCCGATTGTGCATCAGTCGCTCTTTCCCTTCCCCCATGGCCCTTCATAGCGGAAATCCCCAATTTCCTTCTGGGGCGCTCCTACAAAATTGCAGGAGGTTTGAGCACATGAGTATGCAACGCTTACAGGGATTGTTTTTTTGCTGCGGGGCCATGCTACTCGCTGCTTTGGCTGCAACGCTCGGTCCACTGGGCTCACAAATCGAATTGCTCGTCGTTGCTTCTCTCATTCTTGTTCTTGGAGTCCCCCATGGTGCACTCGACACCATTTTCGCCCGCCAAATTTATGGTATTCAGACCCTGCGTGGATGGATTTGCTTTGGGGCAATTTACCTTTTGCTTTCGGCTTTGGTTGTCGCGGTATGGCTGATCCAGCCTGCCATCTTCCTCCTCGCTTTCCTGTTAATCTCAGCCCTTCACTTTTCTGGCGACCCGGCGCAAGGAACTCCTTGGCTCGCTCGGGCCCTCTACGGAGGAGCTGTCGTCATTCTTCCCGCTGCGCTGCATTCTGTCGAAACGGCACGCCTCTTCTCGCTCCTTGCAGGGGAAAGTGCGGCTGTCTTAGTCATGCCTTGGCTCTACCATCTCTCCTGGCCCTGGCTGGCTGCTTTGTTGTTTGCTGCTATTGAAAGATTAAGAGCGGATTGGGTCACAGCTTTTGAGCTCTTTTCGGTAGCTGTTCTCTCGGTGGTTGCCCCTCCACTTTTATCTTTCACCCTCTTCTTTTGTGCCATGCACAGCGCCCGACACATTCTCCGAACGATCGACTATTCTGCAAAGTCTTCCCGCCTCTTTGTTCTCGGGTCAGCTCTGTTGCCCATGTTTGGTGTGTTGGCCGTTTCCTATGTCGCTTGGTATTTTCTTCAAACCACGCCGATCGATGCGCGCATCATTCAGATCGTCTTTGTCGGATTGGCCGCTCTCACTGTGCCCCACATGGCACTGGTAGAACGCGTGCGCCTCTCAGGGTGGGTCAACCCGAAAACAACCCATATAAAATAGCGTGAATCCCCGCAGGCGCCAGAGTGGTTGACATAGGGAACTGCTCCCATTTTAGAATGCGAGTTTGCAGCTATGAATAAATCCAAACTCGTCGGCGCACTTTTATTGTTGGTTTCGATTACATCGGCGTCGTGCGACTCCAAACCAAAACCCGCCCCGATCGAGCCAGCGCCGACGGAACAAGCTCCCGCCGCGCAGGAGCTGACGGAACAAGCCCCAGCCGAACCAGCGCCCGCCGAACAGGCCAGCAGCGAAGTTGCTCCAAGCGAACAGGCGCCGATCGAACAAACACCGACCGAGGAAGCCCCAGCGGACCCAGAGCCAGCCGAGGAGCCACCGACAGAACAGCAGCCCGCCGAGCCTGTGCCGACGGAAGAATCCCCAGCCGCTCAAGCGCCACGGGATGATTCCGTAAAAGACGCCAAGCTTCAGTATTTGAGGGAGCTCCAAGCCTCGATCAATTCCGCCGTGGAGCAGAAAGACTTGGATAAAGCGAAGCTGTTTGCCCGCGAAATACAAAAGGTCGCTGCAGAAATTAACGTGCCTGGGGATTTATCCAAAATCAACGAGGAATCTCCCGAGCCTGCCGAGAGTGCCGATGAAAATCCGGTTGTTGCAGAGTCGAATGTAGCAGAGACGCCTGCTCCTGCAGAGACTCCAGAGCCTGCGGCGACGCCCGAACCCACGAAAACCTCGGACTCCAATTCCATCTACGAAGCGGAGATTGCGCGGTTGGTGGAGCAATTGAACAAGGAGAAAGCCCAAGCCGTGGCACCGATTCAGAAACGCTTCGACATGGCTGCCCAGCAGTTGCTCCGCAAGGTCACCCAGTCCGGCAATCTCGAGGCGGCCATTAAGCTTAAAGAGTTAATAGAAGACACCGAGGAATTAGCGGATTTCAAGGACGAGGCAAAGACGATGCAGGACAAGGAACTCGTGCGGTTGGTTGATCAACGCGACAAGGCCGCCGCCATAGCTGCCGGCCCGGCTGAAAAACGCTTCGATCTCGCCACCCAGCAACTCATCCGCAAGGCAACGCAAACCGGCAACCTTGATGCCGCCACAAAGCTGAAAGAAATGATTGCGGAAGCCAAAACCTCGGCTAACGCCGCACCTGTCGAAGTGGCCAAGATAGGTTTCAAATCATTAAGTGGATCTTCCAAAGGCAAAGAATGCCCGGAGAAGGATTTTGAAGTTTCGATTTCTGGTGAGGGGTGTGCGATTACTAAATATGTTGGAAACTCCAAGCGAGTCATAGTGCCCGCCAGTATTCAAGGGAAACAAGTTAATTTTATTAATCATCGAGCATTTGAAAGTAATAAAACAATTAAGGAAGTGGTCTTGCCGGATGCAATATGTCTAATTGGTCCAGCGGCTTTCATTAAATGCGACAATTTATCTAAAATTAATATACCGCAATCATTAAAAAAAATTGATCAGGCGACTTTTGCTTACACGGGTATTAAAGAGCTAAATCTCCCAGCTAGTCTTGAGTTTATTGGGCCCATCGGTAAATGCTCAAGTTTGGTGAAAATCAATGTGGATCCCGCTAATCCTAATTATCAATCAATCAATGGGGTTTTGTATGACAAGCAATTAACAAAATTAATTCATGTTCCTTCACAACTTAAGATGCAAAAACTGAAAGTTCCGGAATCCGTCCGATCCATTGATAAGGGTAGTATTCGGGACAGTAATTTAAAATCCATTGAGATTCCAAAGGACGCGCAAATCGCTGAAGGTGCTTTTTGGGGTTCGGATAATGTCAAGGTGATCCGCTATTAGTCGTCGTAGCTCCTCGCGATTTCGGGAAGCCACGGAAGTCACGGCCTTATTCTATTTGAATCTTATGCCAAAATTCGATCGCCTTTGGGCTTCTGGAATGTAGCGCGGGCGTCCCGCCCGCGAGCGTAGTCCTTTGATGACAGGCAAGCCGCCTGACCTACATAAGCGCCTCCGGAATTTATCAACCATGGATATTGACTCCAGAAGGCGCGCCCATTTTAAATCACCGTCTCTCGGTTATGAATACATCAAAAATTGCATGCGGTTTCCTGTTGTTTCTTTCGATCATCTCCCCGTCGTGCGACTCCAAACCAAAACCCGCCCCAACCCAGCCAGCGCCGACGGAACAAGCACCAACCGCGCAGGAGCAAACGGAACAAGCCCCGACCGAGCCTACGCCAGCCGAGCAGGCGACGAACGAAGTCGCCCCCAGCGAAACGGGATCAGCTGAGCAACTCCCAACGGAGCTGTCCTCGACCGAACAGCCAGTCACCGAAGAAGCCCCAGTGGACCAGGACCCGGCAGAAGAGGACCCGCTCTTAAAAGCCAAATACGATTATCTCAAGCTCCTGCTCAAGTCCATGGGTAACGCCATGGAACAGGCAAAACTGGAAAAAGTGAGCGAAGTTGCCAAGGAAATCCACAGGGTGGCTTCCGAGGCAAGCGTCGATCAAGAAACAGATGTTTCTCAGTCGAGTGAGATGACCTCAGAGGAGACGACTCTGGAGCCCCAAACAGAAAGCGACCCTGCGGAAACGAGCGATGCCACTAGTTCAACCGAAACCGGCGAGAGTCAGGACAAAAATAAAACCGAGGAAAAAGCTCCCAAGGGCCAACCAGAGAGCGCCGAGAATGCTTCCACCGAAAAGGAGGAGGAGAAAAACCAGCCCGCGAAATTGAAAATCCGCATAGATGTTGTTTCCAAAAGCTCTAATAAAAAAGAAGATTACTATGTGAATCAGGAGATCAACCTCAATATCAAGGTTACAAACCTCAATCTCAATGACAAAACCGGGCCCATACACATGCAATATTATCTGCTGGGCAAAGGCACAAAGAACAGCAGCGAATATGCGTTATTTGATTCCGGCGAAGAATCTTTTGATTTGGGGAAAACTCACTCTGATCGCTCTTTTGAATACTCGACAGACACATTTACCAATAAATACTGGGTTTATGGCGGACCGGGATACTACAAGTATGAAGCCTGGTTCGTTGTCGTTCTTGATGATGAGGGAAATGTCATCGCCACAAAGAATAATAAGCAAACTCTGAAGGATTACGATCTCATCAAAGACATGGATAAGAATTTCCGCTACAACAAGTCATTCAAGAAGATGGATGGCGTAAGAAGATACATGTATAATTGAGGCCCAAGGCATCAAAAGTTGGGCACGGTTCACCGAATCCGGCTTTGCTTCGATTGGTCTCTGGGAGCGCACCCGTCTCGGGTGCCGTCGGTTGCGCCTCGCGCCCGACATCATGAATACTTTTCAAGGCAAAGAAGGGGGCACGGCCGACTCCGCTGATTTTATTCGGGTTCATTCGATTCATTCGCGGGTAGAAATCCACCGCCCTTGCCAGCTTGGGAAGCGCCTGCTTTTCTGAAGAAGCCACATGGAAGCGCCTGACATTTTTTCAGCCGAGGATTTGATCTCAAATCCTGCGCGGATTTCGTCCTTCGCTCCGCCGGTGCGGCTTGGCGTCATCGGTGATCCCGTGACTCATTCGCGCTCGCCGGTTTTCCATAACGCGGCGCTCGAGGCCTGCGGTATCCCTGCCCAATACGCGAAGCTGCACATTCCTCCGGAGAGGTTCGCCGAGTCCGTCCGGGCCTTGCCCAAGGCGGGTTTCCTCGGGGCGAATGTCACGATTCCCCACAAGGCGGCGGCGCTAGCAGCGGTGGATGTGGCCGATGACTACGCGCGGGCCTCGGGCAGCGTGAATACGATCGTGGTCGTCGGGGAGAAACTCCACGGCTTCAACACCGACGGGCCTGGTCTTTCACGGGCGATCCGCGAGGAATTCGGCGTGGATGTGCGGGACTTGCGCGTCGTGCTTCTCGGCGCTGGCGGCGGGGCGGGGCGGGCGATTGCCGTGCAGTGCGCGCGGGAACGCTGCGAGCGGTTGGTGCTGGTGAACCGCTCTCTCGAAAAAATCGAAGCGCTCAAAAAAGAACTCGCGCCGCTTTTCCACTCCGAGCATTTGGCTGGGCCGGTCGAGCGGTTGGTGGCGATTCCGTTCGAGAACGAGGCTCTGCGGCATGAACTCGAAAATGCCGACATCCTCATCAATGCGACCTCGGTCGGCATGAGCCGCCTCGATCCTCCGGTGATCTCCCCATCGCTTCTGACCCCGAACCTGCTTGTTTATGACACCGTGTATTCGGGAGGCATGTCGCGGTTGATCGAGGAGGCAAGCGCTGCAGGCGCTCGCTGCGCGAATGGTCTTGGAATGCTACTGCATCAAGGCGCCCTCTCCTTTGAAATTTGGTTCAACCGCCCCGCGCCGCTCGAGGTCATGCGGCGCGCCCTGCTTTCCACCCCATGATTCTTACCATCGGACTCACCCAATTTGTTTTCGTTTCGCTGGGCTTGCTCACCGTGAATGTGCTGCTGAAGGCAGGCGGCTTCGCGCAAAATGTGGAAGCCACATTCCCAGCCTTTTCGGTGTGGATGGCGCGCGATGGCGCATGGCTATTTATTCTTCCGATGCTGTGGGTCGCCGCGGCGTTGTTCTGCGAGCAGGCGATTCGCGGAACTTTGGCGGAAAAACTCGCCCGCGCGACCGGCGTGATCGTGTCGGCAGCAATTTTTGCCGCCTACTTTTACGCCGCATTCCTGCTGTTCTGAGCCTCGAAAAGGCCGGTTCCCCTACGCAGACGCCCATCTTGAGGGGTGCGTCAATTTTTTTTTGAACATTGGCATTCCTGATGCTGTCAAACACAGCAAAGGAAAACTCCTATGAAAAACATCTACAAAAAAATCAATAAAACCAAATACAGCCTCGGTGAACTCATCTCGGTCGTAGGATCCTGCGCCCGCAACAGCCGCGAACTCGTCGCCGCCATGGCCGACTTGTTCGATAGCGGTCGGGTGGTAGTCCGCGGAAAGAACGGACGCGGCCGTCGCGTTCGAGTTCAACTCGCCAGGTAAAACCAATTCCCCCAAAACGGGTGCCGGGTGTTCGCGTCGCATGGGTGTGGGGCGCGGCACCCGGCAGGTTTTTTTAGGGCATCGGCAATCGGAACTCGGATTTTTGGATTGGCCACTCCCCAGCCAACCGCGCGGAAGCGCGAATCGTCCCGCAAGGGTAGGGGCGGCTCGCCGAGCGGCCCCAAGATTCAGGCGCAAAGCGCCGTCTCTGCGAGACGAGGGCGGCTGCGCCGCAAAAGTAGGACGGCTCGGCGATCCATCCCTACCTAGGATTTTTCGACAGGCGCTGACGCACCGACGGTCTCCAGCCAGCCCTCCTCTTTTTGGATTTTATTCCAACCCGGATTTTCCAGAGTGTTGTTCCATGAATGCCGGCCGCAAGTCCTTGCCCCACGATCTTCCGCTCTGGTTGGATATTCACGGAGTCGTATTTTTTATGACTTGCTGCGTGAAGGATCGGAGATTGATGCCTTTCGCCTCGCCCGAAACCGCTCGAGGAATCAGAGACTCGATCCTGCATCGCGTGAACTCGCGGATTTGGTGGGTCCATGCGGCCACCATCATGCCGGATCATGTGCACTTGGTTCTTGGATTTCCGCCAGAGGCAGATGTCGGCAAAAGCATCCGCGACTGGAAACGATGGACGGCGCGGGCACTTCGATTCGATTGGCAGCGGGATTTTTTCGAGCACCGGCTACGCAGCGAGGAAAATTTCCAAGAGAAAACCGAGTATGTTCTCGAAAATCCGGTTCGTGCGGGATTGATCGGAGATTGGAGGGATTGGCCATGGACGATTTTTCCGGAAGGGTAGGGGAAAAAGGGGGCGGCTGCGCCGCACAAGTAGGACGGCTCGGCATCCATCCCTACCCAGGATTTTTCGACAGGCGCTGACGCGCCAACCGCGCAGAAGAGCGAATCGTTCCCCAAAGGTAGGGGCGGCTCGCCGAGCGGCCCCTAGATTCAGGCGCGAAGCGCCGTCTCTGCGTGATAACGGCAGCGGCTTGCGCCGCCCCCGATGGGTTGATTATTCCGCGAAAACCCCGGACGATTTCTCGGCGCGTTTGCGTCCGTTGGCATCGAGGATTTTTTTGCGGAGGCGGAGTGATTTGGGAGTGACCTCCACATACTCGTCCGGCGCGATGTATTCGAGCGAACGCTCGAGGCTCATCACAAGCGGCGGAGCGAGGGAAATGCCTTTGCCGTCACCTTGGCTTCGCATGTTGGTCAATTTTTTCGCCTTGCAGGGGTTCACTGGCATGTCGTCAGGGCGGGCGTTTTCGCCGATGATCATTCCCTCGTAGATTTCCTCTTGCGGTCCAATGAAGAGCCGTCCGCGCACCTGGATTGTGTCGAGCGCGTAGGCCATGCTGGTGCCGCCTTCCATAGAAATGAGGACGCCATTGTTGCGGCTTGGAATCTCACCCTTGTGCGGGCCGTATTCCTTGAAGAGATGGCTGCAAATGCCGTGGCCCTTGGTGAGGTTCACGAGATCGGTCTCGAAGCCGATGATGCCGCGAGTGGGGATCGTGGCCTGCACGAGCACGCTGTGGGGATTGTGCTCCATGTTGATGATCTCGGCTTTGCGGCCGGCGAGGGTTTGTAGGATGTCACCGAGGTTTTCCGGCGGCACATCGACATAGAGACTTTCCATCGGCTCAAGCACGGAACCATTCTCGGCGCGCCTGAAGATGACCTCAGGGCGGGAAACAAGTAGCTCGAAGCCCTCGCGGCGCATTTGCTCAACGAGCACGGCGATCTGCATCTCGCCACGGGCCTTCACATCGAAGTGGCCCGCGACATCGGTGTCGGCGACCATGATGGAAACATTGCCGCGTGTCTCTTTGATGAGGCGGTCGCGAATCTGGCGGGCGGTGAGGAGCTTTCCTTCACGGCCAGCCAATGGCGAATCGTTCACGCAAATCTTCATGGAGATCGTCGGCGGATCGATTTCGACAAACGGCAGGGCCTCGCGGTCCTCAGTGTCCACGAGCGTTTCGCCGATGAAGATTTCCTCGAAGCCGCTGATGCCCACGATATCGCCGGCCGAGGCCTCTTGGACCTGAACTTTCTCCAGGCCCTCGTGCGAGAAAATCGCTGTGACTTTCGCCTTTTCCTTCCGGTTGCCACTGTGGATGCAAACGATCTGTTGGCCGTGCGCGACCTTGCCGCTGATGATGCGTCCGTAGGCGATACGGCCGAGGTAGTCGCTGTAGTCGAGGTTCGACACGAGCATGCGGAAAAAGTCCACATCGGGCTTCGGTGGCGGCGGGATGTGTTTCACAATCGCCTCGTAGAGAGGCTCCATGTTGTCGCTGGAATCCGTGACTTCGTTTTTGGCGAAGCCCTGCTTGGCGCTGGCGTAGATGTGGGCGAAATCCAGCTGCTCGTCGCTCGCTCCGAGTTCCATGAAAAGCTCGAACACCATGTCGAGAACCTTGTGCGGACGGGCATTCTCGCGGTCGATCTTGTTGATGACCACAATCGGCTTGAGACCATTTTCCATCGCCTTGCGCAGAACGAATTTCGTTTGGGCCTGCGGGCCGTCGTGCGAATCCACCACGAGAAGGACGCCGTCCACCATTTTCATGATGCGTTCGACCTCTCCGCCGAAGTCGGCGTGGCCGGGAGTATCCACGATATTCACATGGTAATCCTTCCAGCGGAAAGCGGCGTTCTTGGCGCGGATGGTGATGCCTTTTTCCCTCTCCAGATCCATCGAGTCCATCATGCGCTCATCCGTTTTCTGGTTGGCACGGAAGGTTCCCGCCTGCTTGAGAAGTTGATCGACGAGCGTTGTCTTGCCGTGATCGACGTGGGCGATGATGGCGATGTTGCGAATATTTTCCATAAATTCAAATTCCGCCCGGGTTTGGACGGGCAGGGAATATGGGTGGCTGGGCGACGGGTGTCAATCAGCCCCGAGTGAAGCAAATTGCGGGAGGGCCCGAAGGGACTGCTCGAAGGTCGCGCGAAAGTCTTCGGGGAGATCCTTGGGGAACTTCGCGGCGGAGCGGTTCCACCGCGCGAGCCAGTCGGCGCCGAGGATGTCGCGTTGGCGTCGTCGGGCGATTTCGAGATCGGTGAACGCGATGGTGGTTTCTTCTTTGTCCCCGGCGTTGCGCCCGCGGGCGACTCCGAAGCCCGCGCCAAGCATGGCCACACGCGAGGCGGTGGAGCAGGTGTAGGTGAACAACTCGACATCGCGGCCCTCGCAGCGAGCGAGGATTTGGCGGAAGGCGTCGAGCGTCCACGCGAAGGCGGAGGTTTTTCCGGAGAACATGTCGTAGAAAATCAAATCCGGCGCGACGGCGGAGCCGAGGTTTTCCAAAAAGCCCCCCTCGAGAAGCTCCCAAGAAAGATCGGGGTGTTTCTTGGATTGCCAGCGGCCGTTTTTAAGAATTGCGGCGGGGCCGCCGTGGCGCAGGTAGGGGAAGCGGTCGTGGTTTTTGAAAGCGAGTCGGAGCGAGTCGAGGTCGTTCTCGAAACTGACGAGGTGCAAGGGGCGGACGGTGCCGGACTCCGCAAGCGACTCGAAACACTCGATCGCCGCCATGGCGTTGGCGGCGGCGCCAAGGCCGACATCCCAGATCACAAGCGGGGTAGAGGTTTTCTCGCGGAGGCGCTCGGCGAGGCGGGACTGCTCGATGTAAAGCTGGCGGGACTCGACCATCGGCTCGGTGCGCGAGTGCATGATCTCGCCGGAGTCGATGTGGAGGATGCTCGAGAATCCCTCAAGAGCTGTGTGGATTTTGTAGGCTCCGAGCTTCAGGGACTTTGGGGGATTGCGGCGCATCGGGGTCACCGGATTGTCGAGGTCATCGACGGCGAGGATGGCGCGCTTTTCCTCGTAGAGCGGGAGGAAGCGATCCTCGAGGATGCTCTGGCGGATTTCTGCCATGAGGCGGTGGTAGAAGAAAATGTTGTGCTGGCCGATGAGTTGCCAGCCAAGCGTCTCCTTGCACTTCGTGAGGTGGTGCAGGTAGGCGCGGGTGTAGCGGGCGCAGGTCGGGCAGGGGCAATCGGGATCGAGCGGCTCGGTAGAGCTTTTATAAATCCCACGCCGGAGCTGCAGGAATCCGCGCGAAGTGAAGGCGCCGCCGCGCTGCGCGACCTGCGTGGGGATGATGCAATCGAACATGTCCACGCCACGGTGGACCGCTTCCAAAATATCGAGCGGCGTGCCGACACCCATGAGGTATCGGGGTTTATCTTCTGGCAAAAGCGAGGCGGCAAATTCGCAGGTGTCCTCTCGCTCGCTCTTGCCTTCGCCGACGGCGAGGCCTCCGATCGCGTAGCCGTCGAACGGCATCGCACACAGCGCTTCGGCACTTTCTTTGCGGAGGCCCAAATGCAGCGCGCCTTGGACAATGGCGAACATGGCTTGCGGGGAATCGCCCCGCGCAGCCAAGCTGCGTGCGGCCCAGCGGTGGGTGAGTTCCATCGCGGCGCGGGCAGTGGATTCATCGACTGTCGAGGGCACGCATTGATCGAGGACCATCATGATGTCACTGCCAATGGCGACTTGCGTTTCAATGCTGCGCTCGGGGCTCAGGAGAATCGTGCGGCCGTCGAGGTAGCTCTGAAAAACGGCTCCCTCTTCGGTCATCGAGCGCGAGTGGGGGAGGGAGAAAATCTGGAATCCGCCCGAGTCGGTGAGGACGGAGCGCTCCCAACTCATGAATGGGTGGATGCCGCCGACTTGGCGAAAAACCTCGGGTCCCGGACGGAGGAGAAGGTGGTAGGTATTGGCGAGGAGGATTTGGGAACCCGAGTCGTGAAGGAAATCGGGTGTCTGGGCTTTCACCGTCGCATGCGTGCCGACGGGCATGAACAACGGGGTGCGGACCTCGTTGTGAAGAGTGCGAAAAGTCGCTGCGCGGGCTCGCGAGCCGGTGGCGCGAGCTTCGAGCTGGAACTGGAGCGAGGTCGTCAGTTGGCCCTTCGGGCTTACTTGACGACGCCGAATTCAGCGCGGCGGTTTTTGGCCCAAGCCGCATCGGTGCTTGCGGGATCGGCGGGCATTTCGCTGCCGAAGCTCACAGTCTGAATGCGGTCGCCCTCGATGCCGGCATCGATCAATGCTTGGCGGACGGCCTGTGCCCGGCGCTCGCCGAGGCCGCGGTTGTATTCCTGCGTGCCACGCTCGTCGGTGAAGCCGGCGATGATCAGGCGGTCGGAACCAGCGGAAAGGGACGAGGAGACGGCTTGGATTTTGGAGGACTCAGCGGGCTCGACGCTGTAGCTGTCGAAGCTGAAGAAAACAGGTGAGAAATGTCCTTTCTGGACATTCGAGCTCATGAAATTCGCGCCACCCTCAAAGCGTTCGCCAAGCGGTGTGCTAGTCACGAAATCGCCGTCAACGCCGGCAAACTGATCGCCTTTTTCTTTTTTCTTACAAGCGGGGAGAAAAGCGATGGCGGTAACTGTGGCTAGAACGAGGAATTTTTTCATGCGTGGGAGATTGGCTGGTTTTTTTTGAATTTCAAGACACAGCGAAACAAAAAATGGCCCGGTCGGAATGCCAGGGGCATCGCCGACCGGGCCGTTGAAGGAGGAAATTACTTCATGAGGAGCGCGGCGCGGGCGCGCTTAACCTCGCGGGTGATCTTGCGATGAATGCGGGCGGACATTCCGGTCACGCGCCGAGGCAGGATTTTACCGCTTTCGGTGACGAAGCGTTTGAGAAGTTCGGGATTCTTGTAATCGATGGCCTCGATGTTGAGGTCGATGCGGCGCCGTGGCATCGAGCGATTGGCGCGGCGGAAGTTGGTGCGGCGTTGTGGTGTTTTAGGCTGCATGGCGTGTTATTTGATCTCGCGGTGGAGGGTGTGTCGGTTGAGGAAAGGGTTGAATTTCTTTTTCTCAAGCCGGTTTGGGGTGCGTGGGCTTTTTTTGTTGCGTGTGGTGATGTAGCGCGAGGCGGGTTTGCCTTCGGCTTTGGCCTCGGTGCACTCGAGGGTGATGTTGTCTTGTGGCATGGTCGTTATTCCTTGGATTCGGTGGCGGGCTCCTCCTCTTCGCCCTCGGCCTCGTCATCGTTCAAGCCGAAGAGTGAGGTGACGGGTTGGCGAACGCGGTGGAGACGGTTATTTTTTTCGAGGTCGGCTTGGCACTCGACGGTGTAGCGCGCGAAAGGCAGGGCCTCGAGGCGGGCGTGGGGGATTGGCTTGCCGGAAATTTCACAAAGTCCGTAGGCGCCGTCTTGGATTTTCTTCAGGGCGGCGTCGATTTCAAAAAGGGAGTCGCGCTCCTGCGAGAGGAGGCTCAGGGCAAAGTCGCGGTCGTAGGCGTCGCTCCCGGCGTCGCCGGTATGCATGCCAAAACCGGAGGAATCACTGCCCTCTGCACGAGTGCGGAGGGTATCGCGGCCAACGCCGTTCATCGCATCGAGAAGTTCGTCCTTGAGATGAAGGAGGCGGCCCTGCTGTTTCACGAGCCAAGGGCTGAGCTTCACCTGTGGCACGGCCTTCTTGATGAGGGGCGGAAGATTTTTAGGCACTGGCCTCGGGGAGGGCTTCGCCGCGGCCTTGGGCTTCACGGGAGTGACCTTCTTAATAGCAACTGGCTTTTTAACGGGTGCTTTTTTCGCAGGAGCCTTCTTGGGGGCGGGCTTTTTGACGGTGACTTTTTTCACCGCTGGTTTTTTGGCTGGTGCTGGCTTTTTCGCGGGCACTGGTTTTTTCACCGCGGGCTTCTTAGCCGGAGCGGGTTTCTTTTTTGCAGCCGCAGGCTTGGCCTTGGGGGCAGGTTTTTTGGCTTTGGCAGGAGCCGCCTTTTTGACAACGGCTTTTGCCTTCGCTGGTTTATTCGCTTTTTTGGCCATGACTGGAATTTAGTGAAAGGGGCGAGATAACTAGCGGAGTAGAACCCGCAGGGCAAGGGGAATTCTCATAGAAAAATCCCGGCCAAAATTCCGGCGCGGAGAGTCCATGCGACGGTGCGGATCCAGTTCGTTAAAACGAGTCGCCGGTGCACAGGTTCGCTCCATCCTTGGAGAAGGGCGCGGTGCGCGGGGACTTGCAGGGTGAATGTCGAGAGCCACACGACTCCGAGAAGTGCGGTGGTGAAGAGGAAAAGCGGCGAGTTGAATCCCTCCAGAATGAGCCAACCTAGGGTGAACACCTCCACAAGCATCGGCGGGGCGACCACAAATCCAGTGCGGTCGCAGTGCTCTCGCTCGAGTTCCCCGAAATTCTCGTGCGGCAGGCGCGCGAGCATCGGGTAGTGGACGACCTGCACGAACCAGATGATCCCAGTCATCGCAAAGGTGGCGAACAAATGCGCCGCAACGATCCAGTCGGTCGGCATGGTTTTTTATTTTCCGAGCAGGATGGCGATCGAGCGCTCGCGGATGGCGTAGCTTTTTTGAACCTCAAGAGGCTTTTCTTGGCCCGGCTCGCAAATGTCGTCAGGCGCAGAGAGGCTGGTGTCGGCAAAGCGGTGCCAAAGCATTTTCTTCGGCAACACCGGCAGGCCGAAGCTCAGCGGTTCGTAATACATATTCAGCACGACATAGATAAAATGCGGGTCGCCGCCCATGACCTCGTGGTGGCGTCCGCAAATCATGAACGCCAGCGTGCGGCTGGAGGCCGACCAGTCGGGATGCCATGGCAGCACGCCGTGCCAGCTGATGTCCGGGTAGCCGCTGCCAATTTGGTCGCGCTCCTCGAAAAACTCCGGCCGGCGCAAGGCGGGGTGGGCCTTGCGGAAGGCGATCATGTTTTTAGTGAATCGGAAAAGCTCGCGACCATGTGCGTCGGGTTCCCAATCCATCCAGTTCCAATCCGTGTCGTGGCAATACGCATTGTTGTTTCCGCGCTGGGTGCGGCCCCACTCGTCACCCATATAGATCATCGGCACGCCCTGGCTCGTGAGGAGGAGGGACATTGCATTTTTCGATAAACGCAAACGGAGCGCAAGGATGTCGGGGTCGGCAGTTGGTCCCTCGGTGCCGCAATTCCAGCTTATGTTGTCATTCGAGCCGTCCTGGTTGGTCTCGCCGTTTTCGAGGTTGTGTTTGCCGTTGTAGGAAAAAAGGTCTCGCAGCGTGAAGCCGTCGTGGCAGGTGATGAAATTCACCGAAGCCGTGGGTTTGCGGTCGGCAGCGCGGTAGAGGTCGGGCGAGCCGAGGATGCGCTGGATCATTTCGCCGACCATTCCGGGATCGCCCTTCAGGAAACGCCGCGCACAATCGCGGTATTTTCCATTCCACTCCATCCAACGCCCGTAGCTCGGGAAGTTGCCGACTTGATAGAGCCCGCCGGCATCCCAGGCTTCGGCGACGAGTTTGCAATCGGCAAGAACGGGGTCGTGCGCGAGGGATTCGAGGAGCGGCGGGTTGGCGAGAGGTTCGCCTTTCGAGTCCCGGCCGAGGATCGAGGCGAGGTCGAATCGGAAGCCGTCGATGTGGTATTCGGCGGCCCAGTGGCGGAGGGAATTGTAGATGAACTCCCGAACGGCGGGGTAGTTGCAGTTCACTGTATTTCCGCACCCGGAGTAGTTCGTGTTCCGCCCCTTCTCGTCGAGGATATACCAGGTCTTGTTGTCGAGCCCGCGGAAGGAAAAAACCGGCCCGGTTTCGTTGCCCTCAGCGGTGTGGTTGAAGACCACATCGAGCATGACTTCGATCCCGGCGCTGTGGAGCGAGCGGACCATGTCTTTCATCTCATCGACTTGGCGGTAGTCCTTCGCGCCGGCGGCAAAGCTGGCCTTCGGCGCGAAGAATCCCACCGTGCTATAGCCCCAGTAATTGCAGAGAATCTCGCCGGTGGTCGGATTCGTCCGGCTGTTTTCCATCTCGTCAAATTCGAAGGCGGGCATCAACTCCACGCAATTCACACCGAGTTCCTTCAAGTGCGCGGCTTTTTCAGCGAGGCCGGCGAAGGTGCCGGGATTTTTCACACCGGAATTCTGGTGGCGCGTGAAGCCGCGCAAATGAAGTTCGTAAATGATCAACTCACTGTCGGGAACTCTAGGGGCCTGGTTCGGCTCAGTTAGGCCCGCGCTAGCGGGGAGGCGCGAGCGGAAGACCGGCTTGGTGGAAGGCGGAACGGCCTGCATCCACACCTCGCGGCCCACAATCTCCCGGGCATAGGGGTCGAGGAGGATTTTCGAGGAGTCGAAATAATGGCCCTCCGGCGGATTCCAAGGCCCCTCCATCCGAAACCCGTATTCCAAATCCTCGGGCTCCAGATTGTGCACGATCATCGCCCAGACATGGCCGAGCTGGAAGTCAGCAGGGAACGGAATCTCGCCTACAGGTTTCGCCTGGCCATGCTTGAACAAAACCAGTGTGCAGCCGGTGCCATTCGCGCTGAACACCGAAAAATTCACTCCCGCCCGCACATGGCTCGCACCGAAGGGCACCATGTGGCCGCAGCTCACGCGATAGCCCGCAACCATACGCTCGGAAACTGTCGAAACCGTCATAGGCGCGACATCCTATTGGCGCCGCGGCAAACGGCAAGTTCGAGGGATGAGAGTGCCATTCGACAAAAATCCGTGCGCTGGTTTAGTCTCCCCGCCATGTCGTTCGTCCACCTGCATTGCCACACGGAATTCTCCCTGCTCGATGGCGCGATCCGCCCGGGAGATTTGGTGAAAAAGGCCGCCGCTTTTGGAATGCCCGCTGTGGCCGTCACCGACCACGGCAACATGCACGCGGCCGTTCCGTTTTACCAAGCCGCCACGAAGGCCGGAGTGAAGCCGATTATCGGCTGTGAGGTCTATGTCGCCCCGGGAGCGATGACCGAGCGCAACGCCTCCTCGGCGAAGGACGCCGCCTTCCACCTCACCCTGCTCGCAGTGAATGACGAGGGCTACCGCAACCTCGTGAAACTCTCCACCGCCGGATTCCTCGAGGGGTTTTACTACAAGCCGCGCGTGGACCACGAACGCCTCGCCGCCCATTCGAAGGGGCTCATCGCGCTTAGCGGTTGCCTCAAGGGCGAGGTCGCTTCGCAACTCGCCGACGGGAATTTTGAAAAAGCCAAGGCGACCGCCGCGAAATACCGCGAGATCTTCGGCGCGGAAAATTACTTTATCGAAATCCATGATTTCGGACTCGACGCCCAGCGGCGCGTGAATCCCGACCTCGTCAAAATCGCCCGCTCGCTCGACCTCGGGCTCGTCGCGGCGAACGATGTCCACTTCCTCGAAAAATCCCACCACGAGGCCCACGATGTGCTCATCTGCATCGGCACCGGATCGAATGTGGTGGATGAAAAACGCATGCGCTACAGCCCGGAGCTTTACTTCAAGTCTCCCGAGGAAATGCGCGCGCTTTTTGCCGAGCTGCCCGAGGCTTGCGACAACACGCTCCGCATCGCCGAGCGCTGCGATTTTAAAATGGAGTTCGGTGTTCCGAAATACCCGAGCTTCGATGCGCCCGACACCCGCTCCCGCGAGCAATATCTTCGCGATCTCTGCCGCGAGGGTCTCAACAATCGCTACGGCGGTCGCGTCGAGTCCGAGCCGGAGTTGAACCAGCGCCTCGATTACGAACTTTCCGTGATCGAAAAAACCGGTTTCACCAGCTATTTTCTGATCGTCTGGGATTTCATTCGCCACGCGAAACAAATAGGCATCCCCGTCGGTCCAGGGCGCGGTTCGGCGGCGGGCTCGATCATCGCGTATGTGCTAGGAATCACCGATATCGACCCGCTCCGCTTCGGCCTGATTTTCGAACGCTTCCTCAATCCCGAGCGGGTGAGCCCGCCCGATATCGATGTCGATTTCTGCATGGATCGCCGCAGCGAGGTGATCGAGTATGTCCGGCAAAAATACGGCGAGCGCGCCGTGTCACAGATCGTCACCTTCGGCACGCTCGGCGCGAAGAGTGTCGTGCGCGATGTCGCCCGCGTCATGGGTTGGAGCTACGGCGATGGCGACCGGCTCGCCAAAATGATCCCGAACGAGCTGAACATCGACCTCGACTCGGCCCGCGCCAAAAACCCAGAACTCCAGGCCGCAATCGACAACGAGCCCGCCGTCCGCCAGCTCTGGGACTACGCCACCGTGCTCGAGGGCCTCAGCCGCAATACCGGCATCCATGCCGCCGGCGTCGTCATTGGCGACCGTCCGCTCGACGAGTTCATTCCGCTCTGCCGCGGCAAGGAGAACGAAGTCGTCACCCAATACGCCATGGGCCCGCTCACCGATCTTGGCATGCTCAAGATGGACTTCCTCGGTCTGAAGACCCTCACAATCATGCAGGAGGCCGTTCGGCTCATCAAACTCCACACGCCGGATTTTGATTTCGACGCTATCGCGCAGGACGACCAAGCCGCGTTCGACATCTACAACCGTGGCGAAACCCTCGGCGTCTTCCAGATGGAAAGTGCCGGCATCACGAATTGCTGCAAACGCTTCGATGTCCACTCCATCGAGGACATCATCGCCATCGGCGCGCTCTACCGCCCCGGTCCGATGCAATTCATCGACGACTACATCGAGCGCAAGAAGGGCCTGAAAAAAGTCGAATACCTCCACCCTCTTTTGGAAAAAGTCTGCTCCGAAACGCACGGCATCATCGTTTATCAAGAGCAGGTGCAGCTCGCCGCCAGCGTGCTCGCGGGCTACTCGCTCGGCGAGGCCGACCTGCTGCGCCGCGCGATGGGAAAAAAGGATGCCGAGAAAATGGCCAAGGAGCGCCAGCGTTTCGTCGATGGCTGCGGCACGAAAAACCAGATTCCGCCGAAAGTCGCCGACGCCATCTTCGGCTTCATCGAAAAATTCGCGCAATACGGCTTCAACAAATCCCACTCCGCCGCCTACGGCTGGATTTCCTACCAGACCGCTTGGCTGAAGGCCCATTACCCTCGCGAGTTCATGTCCGCCATGCTCACCTTCGACGCTGGCGATGTGGATCGCCTCGCTGTCGTTATCGCCGAGTGCCGTCGCATGGAAATCCCCGTCCTCCCGCCGGACATCAACACGAGCGACCTCAAATTCTCACCCGAAGCCAGCGGCCCCGGCATCCGCTTCGGCCTGGCCTCGATCAAAAATGTCGGCGCCGGCGCGATGGAATCCGCCATCGCCGAGCGGCAGAAAAACGGCCCCTTCAAATCCATCGAGGATTTCTGCTCGCGCCTCGACTCGCGCACGGTGAACCGCAAAATTCTCGAGAGCCTCGTGAAATGCGGCGCTTTCGACGGCATCGACAAAAACCGCGCCGCACTTTTTTCCTGCATCGAGTCCGCCATCGCCTCCGCCGCCTCGATTCAGCGCGACCGAGCCAGCGGCCAAGTTTCCCTGTTCGGCGAAGAGCCGCTGATGCCGACCAAAAAATCCGGCAAATCCTCGAAGATCGAGCCGTGGCCCCAGGCCGAAACCCTCGGCTACGAAAAGGAACTCCTTGGCTATTTCGTGAGCGGACACCCTCTCGACGCCTACGCCGGGCAATTTGATTCGGGAAAATACAACACCATCGCCCAAGCCAAGGAGGCTGCCGAGAACGGCACCTTCAAGCTCGCCGGCCTCGTCTCCACAGTCGAAAAACGCTTCTCGCGCAAGGACGGCAAACCCTTCGGCGTCCTCTTCCTGGAAGACTTCACCGGCACGCTCGAGATCACCGCGTGGGACGAAACCTTCGCCAAGAACGCCGAACTCCTCGTCGCGGGAAAAGCCGTCAGCATCAACACCCGCATCACCCGCAAGGACGAAGCCATCCGCGCCACCGCCGGAGCCGTCGCTGCGCTCAAACCCAAAGTCTCGGTCAAACCCGTTCGCCTTCGCCTCGCCCGCGAACGCCTCGACGAACCCGCCCTGCAAACAATCCTTGCCGCCGTGAAAAAAAATCCCGGCAACCGCCCGTTGATCCTCGAATTCGTCCTCCCCAACGGCCGCTCCCTCGAAATGCCCGCTGGCGAGGAATTCGCTGTCGCCGACGAGCGAGCGCTTTTCTCCTCCATCCCCATCGGCCTGTTCGTTTGATGAGCCGCGCCCAGTAGCACAGGCGACCCGCCCAAGGGGAGCCCAGAACCTGCCTCTGCACACATTGCGAGGTTGCGGGCGATTTTTTAGGTCCTCTCAAAAATATTTCTAAAGGTCTTCGCGAGGCCTGCCGATAAATCAACCATAGGAGAAGAATCTCCAAACACTGAGGTCGAACAGTGAACCAAAACGGCCCGACAGCGGAACGGACTCCGCAATAGAAAGACAACGGATATGTCAGTAGTAATCAACACCAATACAAGCGCCTCCTTGGCGTCTTACAACCTCAGCAGCGCCAACGTTAACCTCCAGAGAAGCCTTAATCGCCTCTCCAGCGGTTCCCGTATCAATTCCTCCTTCGACGACGCCGGCGGCACCGCCGTGTCGATGAAGCTCAGCGCCTCGATCCGCCGGACCGAAGCCAGTCTCGCCAATGTCAACAACTCGATGGCGTTCCTGCAAACCCAGGACGGCGTTCTCAAGAATGCTGACAAGGTTCTCAACCGCATGTCGGAGCTGGCGATGCTGGCCACCGATGTGACCAAGTCCACGAATGATTTGGCACTCTACAGCACGGAACTAACCCAACTCAAAGGTCAGCTACAGCTCATGCTCAGCGAGAAGTTCAATGGAATTACATTGTTCGACACTGGCACCACCGCTGGCTTTGATCAAGGAACAGATGCCGCCACCTTGACGGTAGTGACATCACATGATGGAGATCAATACTTCGATATTACTCGGGCGGACTTGAACTTTATCAGTAGCAGCAATGGCGTAGGACAAACTGCCGCTACTGGTATGGATATAACTACAACTGCACTAGCAACAACTGCAGTAAATACAATCCAAACTGCCATCCAAAACTTGGCCACACTCCGCGCCAATAACGGAGCCGAGCAGAGCCGGTTGAGCTTCGCGGCGGACATGCTGTCCATCAACAAGATCAACCTCGAGGCAGCCAACAGCCGCATCGTCGATGTGGATGTGGCCGCAGAAAGCTCGCAACTCGCCCGCTTCAACATCCTGCAGCAAGCAGGCACGGCGATGCTGGCCCAGGCGAATCAATCGACCCAGTCGATCCTCCGACTGATCAGCTAAAAATTAGGGAACTGAGGTAATTGGGGCGGGGACTAAAAACCCCGCCCCAATAGGGTTTTGCGAAATCCCCCTTTTGAATTTTTAAGCCGATTCTGGCGATGACTTCCTTCTTAAAAAGCACCGGAGCTGCTGAAGAGCAAAGCACGGTCGTATTTCTTCAACGAACCCAAGAACAACTCGTGGGAGATGGCGGGAGCTATCATTGCAAGATTGGGTTTAAGGATTTAAGGCAAAGACCAACGAAATATCCGCTTTCAAGTCATGCCAAGGGGCCATTCGTTGTAGACCAGGCGTTTCGCCTTCTAAAAAACAATAGACCCACGACGAGGTGCCTGGGCCACCGGACGGAAGTCCAAGTGCGAGGAGCCATGGGACTCATCCAGCCAGTAAATGAGGCCGGCGAGCAAAGGCTGGCTCATACCAAAGTCTCCAAGGTAGTGGATTTTCGAAGGCGCTCATGTAGGTCAGGTGTCTCGCCTGACATGGAAGGACTTACTCCCGCAGGCGAGACGCCCGCGTTACTTTTCAGCAGTCCAAAAAAGATCAGGTTTCAGCCAAGCATTCCAATTTTAGAGAAGTCAAAAGCCCGGCAAGGAAGCCGAAGGGCGAATAAAACACCACGGATGGCAAATGCAATGAACTAGAGAAACCAGGAAACAAACCGCAAGGAAACAAAGGCAAATGAAGCCGCAAGGCAACAGAGTGGGAAACTGGACAGGCCGGAATGCAAGGCCGCAGAGAACCATTGGC
>ERZ889217.287-NODE-287-length-32978-cov-27.833673_pt1 | contig 32978 bp, 36 predicted proteins | sample MGYA00521098_ERZ889217 | MGnify/ENA primary metagenome ERZ889217 (study PRJEB32303, sample SAMEA104408613) | aquatic metagenome | biome: Brackish water; feature: Pelagic; material: water | place: Baltic Sea | collected 2014-06-10T22:04:00 | depth 2,362 m ... | reverse complement strand
GAGGTTCTTCCGCTAACCCATATCCGCGGCCGCTCACTCCATGACTCCTTTGTAATTGTCGATGAAGCTCAATCTCTAGAGCGTGGGGTTTTATTAACTGTGCTCTCTCGAATTGGGCAGGGCTCAAGGGTGGTTCTAACCCATGATGTGGCCCAGAGGGATAACCTGCGGGTTGGTCGCCATGATGGCGTTGTTGCTGTTGTGGAATCTCTTAAGGGCCATCCTCTCTTTGCCCATGTGACTCTGACCCGCTCTGAGCGCTCTCAGATCGCAGCTTTAATAACTGAGCTTCTTGAAGATCCAGTCCAGCTCTATGCCTAATAATCGGGGTTTTACTACAAATAGGGTATAACGGACTTTATAGGGGCTGACCTGCACTTTTCTTATCCACAATTGCTGTGATTTTAATCTTTTTACGCCACTCGCAGGTTTAAATTTGCCCCTCACCCCTTACTTTGTAAGTCTAGCCCCAATTCCCCCTAGAAATACCCTCGAGCCTGGCTCTGACTTGTTCAGCGCTAAGGAGGTAGAAAGATGTTGCCAAACCGGCGCGCGATCGTTGCTCTAGCCTTTGCGACCCTCTTTATCTCCTCGGTTGAAATCTCCCATGCCCAACCGGTTTATACCGAGCCTACAGAGCTCTTAGTGGTTCAACCTGGCGACTCCCTAAAGGTCAGCGTTCCAGGAGATCTAGAGCCAAACTGGCCGACGCTAATTGAGATGAGCGATCGCTCCCTAGTTATGGCCTGGGATATGTTGATGGTTTCGGTGATGATTCAAAAAGTTGAAAAAGCTAGAAGCGCCAATGGGGCGAGAAAAGTTGGCAGAGAGATTGCCAAAGAGAGCTATGGCTGGGGAGCGCGTCAATATAGCTGCCTCGATGCTTTATGGACCAAGGAGAGTAATTGGAACTATAGAGCGAGAAATCCTAGAACTGGCGCCCATGGAATTCCGCAAGCACTTCCAGCTACAAAGATGGAGGTTGTAGGAACTGATTGGAGAACTAATCCAGTTACTCAGATTCAATGGGGTTTGAGATATATCGATATTCGCTATGAGACTCCATGTAAGGCGTGGGCGAAATTTAAACGCTCAAATTATTATTAAAAAGAGCTCTCTGGTTTTACCCCAATAGTTAGCGGCTTTAGTGAGCCATTGAAGAAATCATTTCCCTTATCATCAACAACGATAAATGCTGGAAAGTTTTCAACTTCAATCTTCCAAACTGCCTCCATACCAAGTTCTTCATAATCAAGAACCTCAACTTTTTTGATGCAATCTTGAGCAAGGCGAGCAGCAGGTCCTCCAATAGAGCCTAGATAGAAACCACCATTTTTCTTGCATGCCTCACTTACTTGTTTTGAGCGATTTCCTTTAGCAAGCATTATTAGCGATCCGCCAAGTGCTTGAAAATACTCAACATAGGAATCCATTCGTCCCGCAGTTGTTGGACCAAAAGATCCTGAGGCATATCCCTTTGGAGTCTTGGCAGGGCCTGCGTAATAAACTGGATATTTCTTGAAATAATCAGGGAGTTCTTTTCCAGAATCTACTAGCTCTTTTAATTTCGCATGAGCTAGATCTCTTGCAACAACCATGGTTCCGCTAAGTGATAAACGAGTCTTTACTGGGTGCTTTGAAAGCTCAGCCAAGATCTGGTCCATGCTTTGGTTTAGATCGATATTTACTGCGTTTTCATCTAGGTGATCATCTGTCGTCTCTGGCAGGAAGTGGGCTGGGTCGCGCTCTAAAACTTCAATAAATACGCCATCTTTAGTGATTTTGGCCTTGGCCTGGCGATCTGCTGAGCAAGAGACTGCAATTGAAATAGGAAGTGAGGCGCCATGTCTTGGAAGGCGGATGACTCTTACATCATGGCAGAAGTATTTGCCGCCAAATTGTGCGCCGATTCCTAGTTTCTGGGTAAGAGCCAAGACCTCTTTTTCAAGTTCTAGATCTCTAAAGGCTCTACCAGTTTTGGCATCACCTGTTGTAGGAAGTGAATCTAAATACTTGGTTGAGGCAAGCTTTGCTGTCTTTGCCGTGAACTCAGCTGAGGTTCCACCAATGACAATAGCTAGGTGATAGGGAGGGCAAGCAGCAGTTCCAAGAGAGCGTAGCTTCTCCTCAAGCCAAGTTATGAAAGATGTTGGATTTAGGATTGCCTTAGTCTCTTGATAGAGGAAAGACTTATTAGCACTTCCGCCGCCTTTTGCAATAAAGAGGAAGTTATATTCCTGCGCATTCTTATAATCAGAGTAAATCTCAACTTGAGCAGGCAAGTTATTACCAGTGTTCTTCTCCTCCCAGGTGGTAACAGGTGCCAGTTGGGAGTAGCGAAGATTTAGCTTGGTAAATGCATCATAGATTCCTCTAGATATTGTTTCTTCATCTTGCTCTGAGGTGAGAACTTGCTGGCCTTTTTTGCCCATAACAATTGCAGTACCTGTGTCTTGGCACATCGGAAGAATTCCACCGGCTGCGATATTGGCATTTTTGAGTAGATCTAGCGCGACAAAGCGATCATTGGCAGAGCTCTCAGGATCTTTAAGGATATTTGCTAGCTGCTGCAAGTGTTCGCTACGTAGATAATGCGAGATATCGTGGAGAGCAACTTCAGTTAAATTTCTAATTGCCTCAGGAGATACTTTTAAGAAAGTCTTTCCATCGCCTTCAAATGTTGAGACGCCTTCACTTGAAATGAGGCGATATTGCGTGGTATCTGGCCCAACCGGAAGTAGATCTTCATAGATAAATTCCGGCATGGCTTACTCAGCTTCTACTTGAGATTTTGCTGCCTCGAGTTTTGCCCTTGCGCCATCGAGCCACTGCTGACAAATTGCTGCAAGCTCCTCGCCCCGCTCCCAGAGTTTTAAAGATTCTTCAAGGCCAACCCCGCCAGCTTCAAGGGTTGCTACAACGCTTGCTAGCTCATCTCGAGCTTGCTCATAACTTAGCTGGGCCATATTCGTAATCTACTCGCTTTTACTATCTTCTTGGCTGCCAAGAGCTGTCGCAAGGGCCACACCTTTAGCCATACGTAATTGAATCTTCTCGCCATGGGCAAGTGATGCTGGGTCTTTGACAATAACTCCATCGCTTTTTTGAACCACTGAATAACCGCGATCAAGGGTGGCCTGCGGTGAGAGGGTTCTAACCCTGGCAGCAATATGGGTGACTTCATCAAAGGCTCTAAGGAGCTTGGAGTTCATGCTCATAAATGAGCGCGAAATAAAGCCTGAAATTATCTCCTGTCTTGAGGTGACCATAATTAGCGGGTCTTTCATTACAGGTCTTTGGATCAAGTTAACGACCTTGGTCATTTCAAGAATTACCAAGTCATTAATCTTTCTATCAGAGCGCTCTCTTAGATTCTTGATTTTGCTTACCTCTTCTTGAAAATCAGGAACTACTAATTTTGCTGCATCTGTTGGAGTTGAGGCGCGAACATCTGCTACCAAGTCAAGAAGCGGAGTATCTTGCTCATGGCCAATAGCGCTGACAATTGGTTTCTTGCAAGAGGCAGCAAGTCTTACTAGCCCTTCATCTGAGAAGGCAAGAAGGTCCTCAAAGGATCCGCCGCCTCTAGTGATGATGATGACATCAACTTCTGGATCGTTATCAAGCTCTCGCAAGGCAGCCGATACTTGAATAACAGCATCAGCTCCTTGAACTGCTACCTCCCTAGTTTCAAAGCGAACCGCTGGCCATCTTCTTCGAGCATTCTCCTTAACATCTTTCTCAGCAGCACTTGCCCTGCCACAGATAAGGCCAATTTTATTTGGCAGAAATGGGAGCGGCTTTTTTCGCTCAAGTGCAAATAGCCCCTCTGCTGCAAGGACTTTTTTAAGTGCTTCAAGGCGAGCAAGTAATTCACCAACTCCAACTTGGCGGATTTCTTTAGCGCTAAGTGAGAGACGGCCAGTTGGGGTATAGAAATTAACTTTTGAATTAATTACAACTCGAGCATTTTCACTAAGAGGCGCTACTGCTTTAAAAACTGATCTCGGGCAGGTGACCTCTAAATACATATCAACGCTTGGATCTCTTAGCCTGATATAAATCATTCCAGATCCAGCTCGATCATTTAATTGCGCAATCTCTCCTTCAACCCAAACCTGTCCTAAGCGATTTATATATTCACTAATCGCCTCAGAGATAACCCTTACTGGGGCAGGCTTTTCACTTGAAGTTTCGAGCATTGGGTAATGCTAATAGGATAGGGCTATGGCTAAACGAGTCCTTCTTGCTGCGCCGCGAGGCTATTGCGCAGGCGTTGATCGAGCGGTGATCACCGTTGAGAAGGCTCTTGATCTCTATGGCGCCCCGGTCTATGTCAGAAAACAGATTGTTCATAATATTCATGTGGTTTCATCACTTGAGAAAAAAGGCGCGATATTTGTTGATGAGACAGATGAAGTGCCTGAGGGTTCAATTGTTATCTTCTCAGCCCATGGCGTCTCACCTCAGGTTCATAAAGAGGCAGCTGATCGGAATCTAAAAACTATTGATGCCACCTGCCCTCTAGTTACTAAAGTTCATCAAGAGGCGCGCCGCTTTGCTAAAGATGATCTCCAGATTCTTCTAATTGGCCATGAGGGACATGAAGAGGTTGAGGGAACAGCAGGTGAGGCCCCAGATCATGTGAAGTTAGTTGATGGTCTAGATGGCGCAAGAAGTGTTGAGATTGATCCAAATAAGGGAGTTGCTTGGCTCTCCCAGACCACACTTAGCGTTGATGAAACTCTCGATGCTGTTGCAATTCTTAAGCAGCGCTTTCCAAATCTTCAAGATCCGCCATCTGATGACATCTGTTATGCAACACAGAATCGCCAAGTGGCAATTAAGCAGATCGCGCCACAAGCAGATCTTGTTCTAGTGGTTGGTTCAAAGAACTCTTCAAATTCAGTGCGTTTAGTTGAAGTTGCTCTGGAATATGGCGCAAAGGCTGGATATCTAATTGATTATGCCAGCCAGCTAGAAGATAACTGGTTTGAAGGGGTTGAAACTATTGGAGTATCAAGCGGGGCATCAGTTCCTGAGATTCTAGTAACTGATCTATTAACTGAGCTTGCAGAGCGTGGCTATAGCGATGTTGAGACTGTTACTGCAATGGAGGAGCACCTGCTCTTTGCTATCCCGCCTGAGCTGAGAAAAGATTTAAGAGCCGCTGGAAAGTAGTTTTTTTCGCTCTTTAAAGTAATACCACCAGCCAAATATTGAGCCAGTGATTAAAAATGGCGCAACGCTTGCAAGCCCTGAAACTAAATCAACCCCAAGGCGAGTAATTGATAGCGATGCTCCGCCAACTGATGGCAGAAGCAATATCGCTGCAAGACCAAAGGCGAGTGGGGGATTAACGACTGCGACATAGGTAGTTCCATCGCGACCATAAATTAGAGCGCCATAGTATGAGGCCCAGATAGCAAGGCCAGTTAGAAAGCCAACATTTGATCTAAAGAAGATTTCAATTAGCGCAACAAAAGATATTGCTAAGAATTGAAGAATTACTACTCCAGGCTTTGTTAGCCCCGCTCCCTTTATCGGGCTCTTTATCGAAGGAGTTGGCAGACTACTTCTCATCGCTCTCACCTTCATCTAAGTCATCATCGCCATCATCTAGGGCGGCGGAGCCAAGTTCCTTTGGCGCAATCTGTCTTACCTCATCATCGATATCTTCGATCGCTTTTAATTTAGAGCTAGATGGAGCGCCAAGCTTCACCATCTTTCTAGCAGGTTTAATAACATTTTCTTCAGCGCTCTTTATTAGATCATTGAAGGCTCGCTCCGTTGATTTAATCCGGTCGCCTAGAGTCTCAATCTTGCTATGGACTTTGCCAATTCTCTTAAGTAGCTCGCCAGCAAGATCTTGAATCTCTTGGGCATTTCTTGCAAGCTCAGATCTACTAAATACATAGGCAACAGTTCTAAGAAGCGCCATCATTGTTGTGGGGGTTGCTATGGTGACATTTTTTTCAAATGCTTTATGAAGAAGTTGTGGGTCAACATCGAGTGCTTCGCTAAGAATTGATTCAAAGGGAGCAAAGAGGACTACATAATCAGGTGAGTTATTACTTTCTTGATAGCCCCTTTTAGCAAGAGAGGTGACATGGCCCATCAAATCTTTAGCATGGGCTTGCATCAGCCTGGTGCGCTCTAAGGGATCCTTTTCAACTATTGCCTCAAGGAAGCGATCAAAGGGAAACTTTGAATCGATAAATAGTTCGCTGCCGCCAGGAATAGCTATTTTGATATCGGGCTTAGTGATCTCGCTACCACTACTTCGATAATCTTGTTTGAAGAAGTGAACATTTTCTAATAGGCCAGCATTTTCTAAGAGGGTCTCAAGTTGTGCTTCGCCATATTTTCCGCGGGTCTGAGAATTTGAAAGAGCTCCAGCTAATTTAGTTGTCTCTCTAAGTAGCGTCTCATTTCCTAGCTTCATATTCTCAATCTGAGCTCTCATCTCAGATTCAGCTCTAGTTCTCTTAATCTCTGCCTCTTGGCTCTGAGTATTTAACTGCGTCATTGAGGTAGTAACGCTTCGAAGCTGTTCATTAAGAGTTGTTAACCGGCTCTCCTCTTGGCGCATCGCATCTATCTGGCTATTAAGTAGTGAGACTTTGCCCCGCTCGCTATTGAGGCGGAAGTAGCCAATAAGAAGACCTAGGCCAATACCGAGAGTTAAGCCGATGAGCAGATAGATCGCTGTGTTCATGGCGCTATCGTGGCATCAGGAGGTGACATTGGCAGTTAGGCTCTACCCCTTGTGAGCCTCTCCATCGGAATCGTGGGTCTACCCAATGTCGGAAAATCGACCCTTTTTAACGCTTTGACGAAAAATAACGTTCTAGCTGCCAACTATCCCTTTGCAACCATTGAGCCAAATGTTGGCGTAGTTGGCCTTCCAGATGAGCGCCTGGCAGTGCTTGCCAAGATATTTTCCTCAGAGAAGATAATTCCAGCAGCCCTATCTTTTGTTGATATTGCAGGAATTGTTAAAGGAGCATCAGAGGGGGCAGGACTTGGTAATAAGTTTCTTGCCAATATCCGTGAGTGTGATGCGATCTGTCAAGTTATTAGAGCTTTTAACGATAGCGATGTTGTCCATGTTGAGGGAAGAGTTGATCCAAAGAGCGATATTGAAACTATCAATACCGAGCTGCAATTAGCAGATCTGCAGACGATTCAAAAAGCGATACCAAGAATTGAAAAAGAGGCAAGGCAGGCAAAAGAGAGAGCAATAGTTCTAGAAGCGGTAAAAGAGGCAGAGAAGGTAATCTCATCAGGTGGCTTGATATCTCAATCAAAGATTGATTTAACACTTATTAGAGAGCTACAGCTATTAACTGCAAAGCCTTTTCTCTATCTCTTTAATCTTGATGCTAGCGAGCTGCAAGATAGCGAGTTGAAAGCTCGGTTATCTGCGCTAGTTGCGCCAGCTGAGGCGATTTTTCTTGATGCAAAGACAGAATCTGAGTTGATTGAATTAGATGAGGCAGAGGCTTTAGAGCTATTAAACTCAATTGGACTATCAGAGCCTGGGTTAAGTAGCCTTGCTCGTGTTGGTTTTGCAACTCTTGGCTTGCAGACATATCTAACTGCAGGTCCTAAAGAGGCTCGGGCTTGGACCATTCATAAGGGCGACACCGCTCCTATGGCAGCCGGTGTAATTCACAGTGATTTTCAGAAAGGCTTTATTAAGGCCGAAGTTGTTTCATTTACCGATCTAGTTGACGCTGGATCATTTAATGAAGCCAAGGCGCGGGGCAAAGTTCGCATGGAAGGCAAGGATTACGTAATGGCTGATGGAGATGTCGTGGAATTTAGGTTCAATGTCTAGAGTAATTAAATCTGCCCATTTAAATGGCCTTGAGGTAAAGAGCCGTGAAGAGCTAAGAAATCTAGCCATTATTGCTCACGTAGATCATGGCAAGACAACACTTGTTGATGCCATGTTATGGCAATCAGGAGCCTTTGCTGCCCATAAAGCGCAATCAGATTCACAAGATCGTTTGATGGATTCGATGGATTTAGAGCGGGAAAAAGGAATTACGATCCTTGCTAAAAATACTGCGGTAAAGCGCGGGGATAGCATCGTTAATATCATCGATACTCCAGGGCACGCAGATTTTGGCGGGGAAGTAGAGCGCGGACTTGAGATGGTCGATGGCGTTGCGCTTCTAGTTGATGCCTCAGAGGGACCGCTACCGCAGACTAGATTTGTTTTGAGAAAAGCTTTAGAGAAGAACCTTCCAGTTATTTTGATTATCAATAAAGTAGATCGCCCTGATGCAAGAATTGCAGCAGTTGTTGATGAGGCCTATGCCCTCTTTCTAGATCTTGATGCTGATGAATCACAGATTGATTTTCCAATTGTTTATACCTCAGCTAAAGCCGGAAGAGCATCGCTAAAGAGGCCAAGTGATGGCGGCATGCCAGATGAAGAAAATCTTGATGTGCTCTTTGATGTTATCTTTAAAACTATCCCAGCTCCTAAGTATCACGTTGGAGCGCCGCTACAAGCCCACGTTACTAACCTTGATTCATCTCCTTATCTTGGCCGCCTTGCGCTATGTAGGGTCCATGAAGGTGAGATCAATAAAGGTCAGATGGTGACCTGGATTAAAACTGATGGAACGCAGAGCAAGGTAAAGATCTCAGAACTTATGATTACTGAAGGACTTGAGCGAGTTCCAGCGACAAAAGCTGGCCCTGGAGACATTATCGCTGTTGCTGGAATTGAGACTATTACCTTAGGTGAAACCCTCGCTGACCCTGAAAATCCATATCCACTGCCTTTAATTACCGTTGATGAACCAAGTATCTCTATGACAATTGGTATCAATACCTCACCTCTTGCAGGAAGAGTTGGCAAGAAATTAACAGCTCGCTTAGTTAAAAATCGCCTTGATGCAGAGCTAGTTGGAAATGTTTCACTCCGCATTTTTCCAACCGAACGTCCTGATACTTGGGAGGTGCAGGGAAGAGGAGAGCTCCAACTTGCAGTGCTAGTTGAAATGATGAGGCGTGAGAGCTTTGAGCTAACAGTTGGAAAGCCGCAGGTTGTTACCAAGATGGTTGATGGAAAACTTCATGAACCGATGGAGCAGCTAACAATTGATGCGCCAGATGATTACCTAGGTGTTATCACCCAGCTAATGGCTCTTCGCAAGGGTCGTATGGAGCAGATGGTTAATCATGGAACTGGCTGGATTCGAATGGATTTCAAAGTTCCATCTCGAGGCCTAATTGGTTTTAGAACTGAGTTCTTAACTGAGACTCGCGGCACAGGACTTCTCCACCATGTCTTTGATGGTTATGAAGCATGGCATGGCGAGTTAAGAACTAGAAATACTGGCTCCCTTGTTGCAGATCGCTCAGGAACAACAACTTCATATGCCATCTTTGGTCTGCAAGAGCGCGGAACTATCTTTGTTGAAGTAAACGCTGATGTCTATGAAGGAATGGTTATCGGTGAGAACTCAAGACCTGAAGATATGGATGTCAATGTTGTGCGCGAGAAGAAGCTAACTAATATGCGCGCCTCTGGTAGCGATGAGACTGAGAAGTTAATTCCACCAAAGCTATTAAATCTAGAGCAGGCACTTGAGTATTGCCGCGAAGATGAATGCGTTGAGGTCACTCCAGGCACGGTGCGCATTAGAAAAGTTATCTTTGATCAAAACGAGAGATCAAGACTTACCTCAAAGGCGAAGAAAACTAACCAATAAGAGCCAAACACGCTGATTTATAGGCTCTTTTGCCCCATTGTCAGTGGCGCCCTCTTTAATCACCTCCATAAGCAAATAAGCCGGAGGTATTACAGATGAATCTACGAGAGCTAGCCTTTCAACTCTCAGCAATAACACTTATTGCTGATGCTGCTAAAGAAGCCAAAGACAGGCTAAGAAGGCAGTTTGCGCAAGCTCTTGAGGAAGTTGGCGCAGATTCAGCCAAAGCCGCACTTGAGGGTGAGGAGATTGCTAAGGTCTCACTGATTAGACCTAAAAATACCCCGCAGGTTCTAAATGAGAAAGCCTTTGTTGATTGGGTTAAATCCAATTACGAGTATGAAATTATTGAATCAATTAGAGAGTCATTTAGAAAGCATGTTATGGACTCTGTAGAAAATGTTGATGGAAAAGCGATCTATAAGCGAAGCGGTGAGATCCTTGATTTCATTACCTTTAATAGCCGTGATTCTTATATCTCAACAAGATTTTTAAGCGGCGGTCGTGAGGTTTTAAGCCAAGCTTTTAGAAGCGGATCACTTTCTCCAAGTTCTGTCATGGCTGAAGAGTTAGAGATGGCGGTGGGGCAGTAATGAGCTATTTTAATTTAAGTGATTACGAACCAGTTGAAAATCGTATTAGAGCGTTCTGGCTCAAATTTCCAAATGGAAGAATCTTGACTGACCTGCAGAGAACTGAGCGCAGCGATGGCAGGATTGAATGGATCTGTCGCAGCGAGGCATATACCAACTCTGAAGATATTCGCCCGCAATCAACCGGCTTTGCTACAGAGATTGAAGGAACCTCTCCAGTTAATCGCGCTAATGCCAGCGAGAATTGTGAGACTTCAAGTATTGGTCGCTGCCTTGCTAATTTAGGTTTTGCCGCCAAAGGAAAGCGCCCAAGTCGGGAGGAGATGGCAAAGGCTGCCAGAGGTAGCTCTGGAAAGGTTTTAAATAAGAGTGATTGGGAGCGGCTCATCAGAGAGCTCCATGGTTGCAGTGAGTTAAGTCAATTAAAGGCCTGGTCTGCCTATGCTGCAAGCTTTAATATGCCTGAAGTTAAGCGAAATGAACTACTTTCAATCTATAAGAGCCATCGAGAGAGTTTAAGTAGAAAATCTGAAGTTGCTTAAGAAATGGTAATGCTAAGAGCTCTATGATCACTTAAGCCATTGTGCTTATGAATCAAAGGCTTAACCTGATCTATATCAATGTCTTTACTTAAGATGTAATCAAATTCGATATTTGGCTTCCATGATGGATATGTTGCACCTGGAGCAAGATCTCGCCACCTAGAGATCTTTGCTGCAACTCCCCATGGAAGATTAAAGTCTCCGGTGAGGATATGTTTACCAGCAATACTTGGAAGCCATTTAATTATCTTTCTTAGCTGTGCAACATTTTTTCCTGGAACAAATGAGAGATGAGTAGTACTAATTGATAGACCATTTTCAAGCTCTGCAACTAGAGCGCTCCTTGGCTCATCTGAGACATAGATAAATTGCGCTCTCTTCTCACCTGGAATCAAGAGCGGCATACCGATAGCTGATCTTCCAAGATTTATTCGATGCCAAGATTTGACTTTAACTTTTGAAACAATTCCAATGCCATACATCGCCTGATTTGGAATCACTAAGTCTTGGGTGTAAATCAATTCACCTTCTACTGCGCTCCATTTCTCACCTGGTGTTCCAATTAGTGAGGGAGCAAAGGCCCAATAATTTGCGCCGATTAATTTGGCGATATGACTTACTTGATTAACTCCAGATGATCTATTCTGATTGAGATCAACTTCTTGGAGAGTGATTACATCGCTATTAACTTCTTGGAGAATCTGACCTACCGCGCTTTGAAGCGTTGCCCCAGAATTTGGCGGAATCGCCATGCCATGAAGGGTGTTCCAGCAGGTCAGGCTAAAGCCCTGGGTAGATGCCATGAAGGCAGGCTAGTAGGGTCGCCCCGTGCTGCTAAACCTCCCACTCTCGCGCTCAAAGCTAGATCGAGCGGCCCATCTGCGCAGCGATTCTGCAGCTCTTGATGAGCTCTTTTCCAAGGCAAAGATAATTTCTATGGTCGCTGATCGCTTTGAATGTAGCGAGAAAGGGCTGACTTTTATCCCGCCCGAACTTGCTAAGGGTGAGCGTTATTTTCTAGGGCTTTCAAGTGATGGCCAGGCCTACTTTCTCGCGCACCAGGTGAGTGATCAAAAAGAACTTGGAGAGAACTTTCAATCTTTAAGAACGCTAGGTGCTCACCTAAATGATCTAGAAATAGGAGCTGCGGTTCATAGCCTTGCCTTATCGCAGTGGCATCAGAGCCATATGAGATGTTCTAAATGCGGCGAGGAGACTAAATCAATTCTTGGTGGCTCTGTTAGGAAGTGTTTGGTCTGTAGCGCTGAGCATCATCCAAGAACTGATCCGGCGATTATCGTTTTAGTAAAAGATAGTAAAGATCGCATCTTGCTTGGGCGACAGAAGGTCTGGCCTGAGAAGCGCTTCTCAACTTTTGCAGGTTTTGTTGAACCAGGTGAATCATTTGAAAGTTGTGTTATCAGAGAAGTTGCTGAGGAGTGCGGGGGGATAGTTACTGAGATGAATTATCTTGGCTCACAGCCATGGCCCTTTCCAGCATCAGTGATGATTGCTTATGAAGCAGTGATTTCAAACCCTGACTCAGTTGTTGCAGATGGGCAAGAGATTGAAGAGATTGTCTGGCTAACTCGAGAAGAGTTGAAGTCAAAATGTGAAAGCGGCGAGCTACTACTTCCACCAATTATTTCGGTTGCTCGAGCGATGATTAATGCTTGGTATGGCCCAGCTGCAGAGAGTGAATTGTCAGGTCAGTCGTGGCGCAATTAGCTGATGAGATTCTTTCATCACTTGATCCCCAGCAGCGAAGTGTTGCAACTGCTCTAAAGGGGCCAGTATGTGTAATTGCTGGAGCTGGAACTGGAAAAACTAGAGCGATAACTCATCGCCTGGCATATGGCGTTGATATTGGAGTTATTGACCCAAAGCGAGTACTCGCCCTTACCTTTACTGCAAGGGCAGCAGGTGAGATGCGAACCAGGCTTAGATCACTTGGCGTTGCAAGTATTGCGGCAAGGACCTTTCATGCGGCGGCCCTAAAGCAGCTAATTTACTTCTGGCCTGAGACGCTAGGGGGACGTTTTCCCTCGTTATTAACTAGTAAAACTGGTTTTTTAAGTGAGGCAATGAAGCGGGCAAATATCTCAAGTAGTAAGAAGAGTTCGCTGCTTCGAGATTTAGCAGGAGAGATTGAATGGGCAAAAGTTCTAGCACTTGCTCCTGATCAATACTTGCAAGGGCTTAGCGATTACTCCAGAGTCTTTAGCCCAAGTAGCAAGATAAGCGCCGAGCAAGTGGCAAAAGTCTATGAAGCATATGAGTCATTAAAGAAGCAAGAGCGAGCAATTGATTTTGAAGATGTCTTACTACTAACTGTTGGAATGCTTGAGGAAGAACGAGAAGTCAGGGAGAGAGTAAGAGATCAATATAGATATTTCACAGTTGATGAGTATCAAGATGTTTCACCGCTGCAACAACGGCTATTAGATCTATGGCTAGGAAAAAGAGATGATATCTGCGTTGTTGGAGATCCAGCTCAGACGATTTACTCATTTGCTGGAGCAAGCCCAGCCTTTCTACTTAACTTCACCGCTAAATATCCAAACGCTGAGGTAATTAGGCTAAGCGCTGGATATCGCTCGACTCCTGAAATTATTAATACTGCAAATACTATTTTGAGAAGTGCCAATCTTGGCCATGAGTTAGATGCGATAAATAGCCATGGCGAAAAGCCAATTGCGAAGGGCTATAAATCACAGAGCGAAGAAGCGCAGGCGCTAGTTTCACTAATTAAGGAAGATATCGCAGGCGGCATTGCAACAAATGAGATAGCAATTCTTACTAGAACAAATAGTCAATTAGAGCTTCTTGAGAGCGCCCTTGATGCTGCAGGTATTGAGAATCAAATTAGAAATTCAGAGCGCTTCTTTAATAGGCCGCAGGTTAGAGAGATAATTGGAGCGATAAGAAGCGCTTCAGTTCTATCTGAATCTGATTGGCTCTCTGACTTGCGAGATTGTCTAAAACCATTTGGACAGAGTGAATATGTACGCTCATTTATGCAATTAGCAGGAGAACTTGAAGCAGAGGGACTTACCTCTCTTAGGGCATTTCTTAGGGAACTTGAAGAACGCTCAGAGACTAATAACCCCCCGATCCTTCCTGGAGTGGCTCTTGCAACGCTACATGCTGCAAAGGGCCTGGAGTGGCGAAAGGTTTATCTAGCAGGGGTTAGCGCTGAGGTTCTCCCCTGGCAGGCTAGCTCAATTGATGAAGAGAGACGTTTGTTTTATGTGGGGGTAACTAGAGCGCAGCAGAGCCTGGCTCTTACCTACTACGGAGTAGCAAGCCCATTTTTAGCAGAGGCAGGGTTAGTAAGTTAATTAGTTTGCATCATTTGCTAGCGATGCATTACTCTTTGCAAACCATGACAGCAGCAAGAAGTACTTCACTAACGATGAGCGCAAATCGCACACATCGTCATTGGAGCATGCCTGCATTTGGTTACAAGTATTTTGCAACCAAGTCAACCAAGGCCGATGGATTCGGCACCTGGAGCGCTATCGGATAACGCCGATTAAGCAAAGCCCAGGGGCCTAGAATCCAAAAGGATTCAGGCCCCTTTTTCTTTATCCAGGTAATTAAAAATGAGATGAAAAAGGAAGGCAGAGGTGAGAACGATGAGCGTTCTCTTTAGCGAACTATTAATTCCAGGCTGGGCCGAGGGCGAAGGCGCCATGATCGGACTAGATGCAGTCACTGGCGTATATGGCAGTGATCAAGCATTTACCTTGCCATGTCACACTTCCAACCCTGAAATCTTCTTCTCAGATAAGAGCGATGAGATCGCATATGCCAAGAGCCTCTGCAGCGCCTGTCCAGTGAAGAAGGAGTGCTTACAAGGAGCTCTTTCGCGAAAAGAACCTTGTGGCATCTGGGGCGGGGAGCTATTTGAAGATGGAGTAGTTATCGCTGCCAAAAGGCTTCCTGGAAGGCCAAAATTAATTCAAGAAGTTTTAACTTCTAAATTAATTGATGAGAAGGTTTTGGTTGCAACTGCTTAAATAGCGCGGCAACTAAGGTGTTAATGGGGTGAGCGACGGGGCTTGAACCCGCGACATCCCGGACCACAACCGGGTGCTCTACCAGCTGAGCTACGCCCACCATGTTAAAAAATTTGGTGCGGGAGAAGTATAGCCATTAAAGGTGATAGACGATGCTGAATTAATTGCTATTACAAGTCCGCACTATCCTTAACCCATGGCAGAGCGCGATATTAATAGTGAGATAGCTGCCCTTGATGCTACGTTGAAATCAATTGAAGCAGTATTAGATCTAGGTAAGTTAAGAAAAGAGCAGGCTGAACTAGAGACTCAGGCAGGAGTTCCAGATCTCTGGAGCGATCCAGAGGCAGCGCAGAAAGTAACGAGCGCTCTCTCAAGGGTAAATAGCACTATAAATAAAGTAAGTAGCCTTAGATCAAGAGTCACTGATCTTCCGATTATGTTAGAACTTGCCAATAATGAGTCAAGTGATGGAGCTGAGCTAGAAATACTAAAAGAGTTAGATTCTTTGACTTCAGCAATTTCAGATCTTGAAATACAGACGCTATTAAGTGGTGAATATGACCATCGAGATGCGCTTATAACTATTCGCTCAGAGGCGGGTGGTGTTGATGCCTCTGACTGGGCTGAGATGGTCTCAAGAATGTTTTTCAGATATTGCGAGCGCCATAATTATGGAGTTAGTGTTCTAGAGACCTCTTATGGCGAGGAGGCTGGAATCAAATCAACCACCTTTAAAGTAAGTGGCCCATACTGTTATGGCACTTTATCTGTCGAGCAGGGCACTCATCGATTGGTGAGAATCTCGCCATTTGATTCACAGAACCGGCGCCACACATCATTTGCTGGCGTCGAAGTAGTTCCAGTCGTTGATCAAAGTGATGATATTGAAATTGATGAGAAAGATATTCGAATCGATGTTTATCGATCATCAGGGCCTGGAGGACAGGGAGTTAACACCACTGATTCTGCAGTTCGAATCACTCACAACCCCACAGGAATTGTAGTTTCCTGTCAGAACGAACGATCTCAAATTCAGAATAAAGCAACAGCTATGGCAGTTCTCCAATCAAAACTGCTAGAGAGGCGTAATGCGCAGGAGAGAGCAAAGCTCGACGCCCTCCGCGGTGATACATCAGGCTCTTGGGGTAATCAAATTCGATCATATGTTCTTCATCCTTATCAAATGGTCAAAGATCATCGAACTGATTTTGAAACCGGCAATACCCAAGCAGTTCTAGATGGCGATCTTGATGGATTTATCTCCTCTGGAATTCGTTGGCGTAGAGAGAGAAAATAAAGCAGGAATCTAGGCTCAATTGGTAATTTTGCGTTTTTTCTCACCCCAATTCCGCGGGTTTATCCGCAGCTTTCTCTCTAGCTCTACCTAAAATCGCACCCGTGATTCGTTTTGAGAATGTGTCTAAGGGCTATGCCAAAAATGACCGACCCGCTTTAGATAACGTCTCGATTGCAATCGAGAAGGGCGAGTTTGTCTTTCTAGTTGGACTCTCTGGTTCTGGAAAATCCACATTCCTTCGACTTGTCTTAAGGGAGGAGCGACCAACTTCTGGAACGATCCATGTTGCTGGAAAAGATCTGGGAACACTTTCGAGTTGGAAAGTTCCGGAGCTAAGGCGCCAAGTTGGTACGGTATTTCAAGACTTTCGTCTGCTGCCAAATAAAACTGTTGCTGAAAATGTTGCCTTCACCTTGCATGTATTAGGTTTTTCAAAGAAAGAAATTGCTCGCGAAGTTCCAGAAGTTCTAGAATTAGTTGGCCTTGAGGATAAATCCGATCGAAAGCCTGGAGAGCTCTCCGGCGGGGAGCAGCAGAGAGTTGCGATAGCCAGGGCTTATGTGAGTAACCCTGCCATTCTTATCGCTGATGAACCAACAGGAAACTTAGACCCTGCAACCTCTGTTGGAATTATGAAGCTACTTGATCGCATTAATCGCGAGGGAACTACTGTGGTTATGGCTACCCATGACTCTGGAATTGTTGATCAGATGCGCAAGAGAGTTATCGAATTAGATAAAGGCCAAGTAATCCGCGATCAGATTCGTGGAGTTTATGGATATACGGGGTAGCGATGCGCGCTGGATTTATTCTTAGTGAAGTAGGCATTGGCCTACGAAGAAACCTAACTATGACCTTTGCCGTTGTAGTGACGGTTGCTATCTCGCTATCACTTCTTGGTATTGGCCTACTTTCAAATTCGCAAGTTCGAGTGATGAAGGATTACTGGTATGACAAGATCGAAGTCTCGGTCTATCTCTGTGGTTCTCTCTCTGACTCACCTTCTTGCGCCGGAGGAATCATCACCTCAGAACAGAGACTTGAGATTCAGGCAGATCTTGAAGAATTACCAGTTGTTGAAACGGTTTATTACGAATCACAGTCAGAGGCATTTGAGCGCTTTCAGGAGAGATTTAAAGATTCAGCTATTTCACAAAATGTCACTGCAGATCAATTGCCAGAGTCATTTCGCGTAAAGCTAACTGACCCTACGCAATTTGCAGTAGTGCAGAGCGCCTTCTCAGGTCGGCCTGGAGTAGATGTAGTTCAAGATCAGAGATCAATTTTGGAGAAATTCTTTAGATTGCTAAATGTTTTGCGTGATGGAGCGCTAGCAATTGGATTTGCCAGCGTACTGACGGCAGCGCTATTAATTAGTAATACTTTAAGAATTGCTGCCTTTAATAGAAGACGAGAGACCAATGTAATGAAATTAGTTGGAGCAAGTTCTTTCTCTATCCAACTACCATTTATTCTTGAAGGTGTTTTCTCGGCGATTATTGGTTGGGGATTTTCAGTTGGCCTGCTCTCGTCTTTAAAGTATGTAATCGATGAGCGGATAGCGCCCCTTTTAACCTTCACTAACTTCTTTACCTGGAATGATGTCTGGGTTGCATCTGCATATCTTCTTGGAACTGGACTTTTAGTTTCATCCCTGGCATCGACTCTAACTCTTCGTAAATACTTAAAAGTTTAACTTCAAATACCCCTATCGCTGAGCGCTAATCCGCTCTCAGTTGAGTTCTAATGTGCTTCTGGGCTACCGTTACGCCCCGGTAATTTCTGAGTTATTCAAAACTTTAAGCATTAGGAGACTTTCAAGTGAGTGATAAGAAGAAATCACCTGCTTCTAAGCGTGCTGTGATTGGAGGAAGAACGCGGAAATTAGATTCAGTTCCACCAAAGACTAAAACTATCAGCGAAGTAGATCTCTCTAAGGTCGTTGATTCACCCAGAACAAGCGATAACCAGCAGAAGGCCACTAATCCAGATCTACTTCGGAAAACCTTAATTGCGATTCTGATTACCTCACTAGTTTTTGCGATAGGAATACAGGTTGGTGAGTCAAGAAATAGCAGTTCAGTAGATGAGGCGATTAGAAGCGTAGTTGAAAGTAGCGCTAAAGAGATAGATCGTGATGTTTTAGAACGGGCAGCAATTGAGGGAGTTCTTAAAGCATCAGGTGATGAATGGGCCAATTACTTTCCAAGAGAGGCTTTGGAGATATTCGAAGCCCAGAGCTCTAACTCCTTTACAGGAATTGGTATCTACTTGAGTAAATCTCGAGGGGGAGTAATAAGGATTTCATCAATTCAAGAGGGATCTCCTGCCGCGAAATCAGATCTTGCAATCGGCGATGAGCTACTTGAGGTAAATGGAACTCAAGTTACTGGAGCCTCTCTAGCATCAACAGTTGCTCTCATTCGAGCAGATATTGGAGATCGAGTTGATCTACTTGTAGCCAGAGCTGAGAAGAAGATACTGGCAACAATAAAAGCTGGAAAAGTGCAGGCAAAGAGCGTGGAACTTACACAAGTTACCTCTTCAGTAGCGCTACTTGAAATTGCCTCCTTTATCTCAGGAACTGCAATTGAGGTCTCAAGAGTGCTACAGAGCGCCAATTATGCCTCTGGGGTAATAATAGATTTGAGGAATAATTCTGGAGGATTACTTCAAGAAGCAGTTGATGTTGCAGAGCTCTTTATTGGAAATGGGATAATTGTCTCTTACAAAGTAAATGAATCAGAGAAAGTGTTTCGTGCAACAAATTCAAATCCGATTAAGGTCCCAGTGGTTGTAATTATCAACCGAAACACTGCAAGTTCTGCTGAGATATTAGCGGGGGCATTCCAGGATAGAAATCGAGGCGTTGTAATTGGAGAGCGCAGTTATGGAAAAGGTTCAGTTCAAGAGCTCATTTCACTTGATGATGGCTCAAAACTTGAGCTCACTGTTGCACTCTTTCTAACTCCATCTGGTCGCATCATTGAGGAAGTTGGAATAACACCAGATTTAGCAGTTACCCCTGGTGAAATTGGCCTTAAATCACTCCAGGTTTTAGGCGGCCTAGCATCCTTTATCTCAAAGGAATAACTCAAGGTAGTTAGTTAGCAGGGATATCTTGGCCAGGGGAGATACCCTTAAGCCGTGGCCAAAGAAATAGGAAAGAAATTAATTGCCCAGAATAAGAAGGGGCGCCATGACTATTTCATTGATGAGGTTTTTGAAGCAGGTCTAGTCCTTGTCGGCACTGAAGTTAAATCTCTAAGAGCTGGTAGAGCAACGCTTACTGATGGTTATGGAATGATCCAAGATGGCGAAATCTATCTAAGCGGTGTTCATATTCCTGAATATAACGAGGGATCTTGGACCAATCATGAACCAAGGCGAAATAGAAAGCTCTTAATGAGTAAGCGAGAGATAAACCGCTTGATAGGAACATTAAAGGAAAGTGGACTTACCCTTATTCCACTCTCACTTTATTTTAAAGATGGCAAAGCAAAAGTTGAGATTGCACTAGCCAGAGGCAAGAAAGCCCACGATAAACGCGCAACGCTGATGGAGAAACAAGCAAACCGCGAGATTGATCGAGAACTCTCTCATCGCTCAACTGGAAAAAGTAGTAGGGGTAAATCAAAGAGAAACGAAGATTGATTCTCATCTATCGCGCTACTGAGCGTATCAACTAGGTTTCTTGAGGTCGTATCTCTGCTCTATAATCTGCACACAGCTTCTAATCCACGTTAATCGCGGGGGTGAACGGTCTCGACTTCGTTTGTTGAGCCAGGGGAAGCGGGCCGAGGAAGCCGGGATGATCTCGTTAACCACAAAAACCCGTGCAAACATACAGACGCAGATAAAACTTCGTCTGATTACCGCCTCGCTGCCTAAGCGAGCTAAGTAATCCGTTGGCCTGAGCGCGCTCCCCGCCTCAGAATCCAACGTCGATAGGGGGGCTTACTAACCGAAGTTGTTGTGGCTATCGGTAAGGAAATCTTTCACAACTGAGTCTGTCGGTTACTAGCGTGCGAGAGAACCGGGACAGAGAAAACGAATAGCGCGCTACGCCCGTAGAAGCCCTGTTTCAGTGTCGAAGGACCCGGGTTCGATTCCCGGCACCTCCACCAGAGAGACTCCTTAAAGAAATTTTAAGGAGTTACTTTTCTATCTCTCTTTAATTGCCATAGCGATCCAAGACCAGTGCTTAGACCAAGTGCTCCAATTACATTTGCTCCTCTGCTGACATTTTCAATAAGCAGAAAGATTCCAACGATGCTTGAGAGAATTGCAAAGATAATAATCAAGATTCTGCGAGAGCGCGACATACTCGCTGGTCTATAAAGTGATAGCAAGAGCGCGATAGGGCCACCAAACATGGCTGGAAAGACAATAATTGAAACTAGAAGTGCTAACGACTCCATAGCTAGATAGTAGACCTACTAATGCTTAGGTACTTTAGAGGGCTTTAAGAGCGCTCACAACTTTTGTTAGTGAGGCCTTGGCATCCCCAAAGAGAAGCGTGGTCTTAGCATCAAAGAGAAGTTCATTCTCAATTCCAGCAAAACCAGGCCTCATAGATCTCTTTAGGAAGATTACATTTCCAGCTTGCGATACATCAAGAATTGGCATTCCATAGATTGGACATCCTGGAGTTGTTTTTGCAGCAGGATTAACCACATCATTTGCTCCAATAATTAGGGCAACATCAGTTTGTGGAAATGTTGGATTAACTTCATCCATCTCAGATAACTGCTCATAGGGCACATTGGCCTCAGCAAGGAGAACATTCATATGCCCTGGCATGCGACCTGCAACAGGATGAATTCCATAAGCCACATCAATTCCCTTGGCAGATAAGAGGTCTGCAAGCTCTCTTACTGTGTGCTGAGCTTGGGCAACTGCTAGACCAAAGCCTGGAACGATTACGACTCTGCGCGCATAGTTAAGCAATATCGCTACATCATCAGCAGATCCTGATTTAACTGGCCTATCTTCCCCAGTACCTGAACTATCTTGAGGTTTTGCAGTAAATGCTCCAAATAAAGTGCCAAAGAGTGAGCGCCCCATAGCCTCTGCCATCAAGCGAGTAAGAATTGTGCCCGAGGCGCCAACTAAAGTTCCAGCAATAATTAATAGCGTTGAATCAAGAACATAGCCGCCAGCAGCAACTGTTAAACCTGTGAAGGCATTTAGTAGCGAGATAACAATAGGAACATCGGCGCCGCCAACTGGAAGCACAAATAAAATTCCAAAGGCAAGTGAGAGCCCAGCAAGAACTAGCAGCGGGGTAGTGCCAAGTGATGTAACAACCCAGCCGGCACATCCAAGTGTTGCAAGTAGAGTTCCAGCGATAACAAATCTTCCCCCTGCAAAAACTACAGGGCGAGTAGTCATCAACTCTTGAAGCTTTAGGAAGGTAACAATTGAACCTGAAAATGAAGTTGAGCCAACGATAACTGTAAAGACCGTTGCAATAACAACTGTAGTTGATGCGCTCTGGCCTAGCTTTAGATATTCAACAATTGCAACAAGGGCTGCTGCCCCGCCGCCAACGCCATTAAAGAGCGCAACTAATTGCGGCATCGCTGTCATCTGAACTCTTCTTGCTGCAGGAACTCCAATGATTAGACCAAAAGCAATAGCTCCCAGGATCCAGCCAAGATTATTTAGGGGAAGCTGGCCATCGCTGCTATAGAAAAAGACAGTAATAGTTGCAATGGTGGCTCCTGCTGCTCCAAGAAGATTTCCTCGCCTTGCAGTTCTTGGGTGAGATAGCCCCTTAAGCGCCAGAATAAACATAACCCCCGCGCCAAGACCGATTAATTCATATAAAAAGCGGCTCATTTATTTATCACCTGAGCCTTTATTCTTTGCACCCTTGCCTTTAAACATCTCGAGCATGCGATCTGTTACAACAAATCCGCCAACCATATTGATTGTGGCAAGAACGATTGCAACTAGCGATAAACCAAGCTCCAGTGAGTTATCGCTATGGTCTGCCACAATAATTGCGCCCACCAAGATAACGCCGTGAATTGCATTGGCACCGCTCATAAGTGGGGTGTGAAGAGTTGATGAGACCTTTGAAACTACTTCAAAGCCAACAAATATAGAGAGTGTAAATATGGAGATTATCGCCATTGCTTCCATTGTTTTATGCACCCTTCCTTAGATTTCCACCATGGGTAAGGGCTGAGGCATCAATAATTTCATCAGAGAAATCTGGAGCAACTGCGCCATCTTTAACCATCAATAAAAGAAGGTTGACCATATTTCTTGAGAGCAAGTAAGAAGAGTGAAATGGCAATTGACTTGGAACATCTTTTCCGCCCCAGAGCAAAACTGAATTTCCAACGGTAATTACCTCACCTGGCTTTGATCCTTCAACATTTCCACCGCTTTCAGCAGCAAGATCAACAATTACCGAACCTGGGGCCATCGCTTGATACATCTGCTTGGTCACTAGCATTGGCGCGGCCCTTCCTGGCACTGCTGCAGTAGTAATCAAGACATGAGATTTTGTGATGTATGGAGTGAGTAGTTCTCGTTGTTTTGCTGCGCGCTCCTCGCTCATCTCTCTGGCATAACCACCAGAGCCTTCAAGTACTTCTAACTCTAAATCAATAAAGGTAGCTCCCATTGATTTAACTTCATCAGCAGATGATGGGCGAACATCATAGGCAGAGACCACAGCTCCTAGCCTTCTAGAAGTTGCAATTGCTTGAAGTCCTGCAACGCCTGCGCCAAGGACTAGAACATTTGCAGGAGTAACAGTTCCCGCAGCAGTCATAAGTAATGGGAAAAAACGCGGGGAGAGCTCTGCTGCCACAAGCGCTGCTTTATATCCAGCGCAGAGCGCCTGGGAAGTTAGCGCATCCATTGATTGCGCTCTTGAAATTCTAGGTAGAGCTTCTAGAGAGAAAGCTGTTGCTCCAGATTTAGCAAGTGCATCAATGCTCTCTTTAGCGCTAACGCTTGAGAGAAATGAAATAGTAATTGCGCCACTTTTTAGATTACTAGCCTGATCTGGGCTTAGCGGCTGCACTGAGAGGATTACATCAGCGCCTGCTAACTCTTTTCTCTGATCACTTGCGCTAAATATCGCTGCGCCTTGCTCTATATAACTCTCATCACTTGCCCCGGTATGTATTCCAGCGCCTGATTCGATAGAGACGCTAAGCCCTGCTTTAGTTAATTTAGAGATGATGTCTGGAAGGAGCGCTACTCGCTTTTCACCAGCCTTACTCTCAGCAGGAACCACTACGCGCATATCAAAAGCCTATCTCGTTGAATAAAAGACCTGCCACTTCAAATGGGCGAACCTTTAATGAAATTAGATTCAAATCCTTCCCTTTAATTCTCCGCGCAGGCTGTGATAGAGAATGGCTTGAATGGTAGTTCGGCGATGATAAGCCTGACGCCAGATCTTTGAAGCAGGACCATCCATGACAGATGCGCTGACCTCTTGGCCGCGATGAGCTGGCAAGCAGTGCATAAAAATCGCATCTTTACTAGCAAGGCTCATCAACTCATCACTTATAGAGTAACTTGCAAGAGCTTTCTCTTTCTCAATCCGATCTGCTTCAGGATCTCCCATAGACATCCAGACATCGGTATATAAAACACTTGCCCCACTCGCGGCAGACTTGGCATCACTTGTTACTTCAACTCTTCCGCCACTTTCTAAAGCCAACTTACTTGCAAGCTCGATAACTTCTCTCTTAGGAGCAAACTTTCCCTCTGGCGTTGCTGCAACCACATGAGCGCCCATGATTGCTCCCATCATTAGCCAAGCAGTGGTGACATTATTTCCATCACCAAAATATGTGAACTTTCTTCCTGAGATATCTTTTCCAAATACTTCACGGATAGTTAGCCAATCAGCAAGTGCTTGAGTGGGATGGTCATAATCAGTTAGGCCATTAATTACTGGAATGCTGGCATTAGCTCCCAATTCATCGACATCGCTCTGGGCGAAGGTGCGAATTATTAGCGCCTCGGCAAATTGGCTTATTACCTTGGCAGTATCTGCAATTGTCTCTCCACGGCCAATTTGGAGATCATCGCCCCGTAAAAAAATCGGAGTGCCACCAAGATGGGCAACTGCGCTCTCAGATGCCAGACGAGTTCTAGTTGATGGCTTAGACATATAGATCGCAACAGTTTTATTGGCGAGAAGATTTGATGCCTTAAGTGGCTCACTTGCAAACTCGGATGCGGTAGCAAGAAGCATCTCCACATCAGATTTGAGCAGATCTTGGCTGCGCAAGAGATCTTTCATCTGCATATCTTACGGCCCCTGAGTTAGCACTTGGGGCTCTGCCTGCTCGCCCTATTATTAGCGCTATGAAGCAAGCTTTTGAGCCAGAGCAGGTGATGGGGCTATTTGGTAGAGGAAAACCAAGTAGCGATGGCGATACCTTGATTGATACTCGCACTCAAGAGCAGCTGGATTCAGGTGATCATGAAAGATTCTCGCACTATGTTAAAAAAGAGAAGATTGTTGAATCTGCTGTCTCTGGAAAACCAGTAACAGCGCTCTGCGGCAAGAGATGGATTCCATCTCGTGACCCAAATAAGTTTCCAATCTGTCCAACATGTAAAGAGATTCATTCCGGCCTTCGCAAAGGGCCAGATGATCAATCCAATAACGAACTTTAGGTAAGTGATGGCGCTAGGCACCGCTACGCAAGTAGATAGCGAAGTTGATTTAAAAGCAGATCGTCCATGGGTCTGCATAGTCTGGGATGATCCAGTTAATTTGATGATCTATGTGACCTATGTCTTCATGGTGCTCTTTGGTTACTCAAAAGAGAGAGCAACTGAGTTGATGTTAAAAGTTCATAATGAGGGAAGAGCTCAAGTTTCAAGTGGTACTCGCGAGGAGATGGAGCGAGATGTGCAAAGGCTCCATGAATATGGCCTCTGGGCAACGCTACAAAGAGATAACGAGTATTAATTAAATGGCGCCATTTAAGCGAGAAGAAAACGGCGAGATCTCAATTGAGATTTCAACGCAAGAGTCACATGTCTTAATTAGCCTCACCGAACAACTTCTAGAGCTTCTCTCTCAAGGAGATTCTCATTTTGAAGCTCAAGATCCACTACTGCACTTAGTAGGAATATCTGATTCTGATGCACTTCCTGATGATCCAGTTCTTCGCAGGCTATTTCCTGATGCTTATGAAGATTTAGCCTCATCTAGTGAATTTCGCCGCTATACCGAATATGGCCTACGCGAAAAGAAGAAAGCACATGCCCGAATTATTTATGAAGCTCTAACTAGCCAAGGAGAGCCCGAAGAGATTACCGGCGGCAATACCCCTATCGATAAAGGCTCATTTAAGCTGATTATTAATAGCGCAGAGCTACTTGATTGGCTCTCAGGGCTTAATGATTTAAGGCTTGCACTTGCGGTGCGACTTGGAATTGGTGAGGGCCGCAAAGAAGGTATGAATATTGATACCAAGGCTATTCATAATAAATATGAGCTCATGTTAGAAAGTGATCCAATGAAAGCTGTCTACGCAGTTTATTCTTGGATCGGCTGGCTACAACAAGGCCTATTAGAAGAGATCTCTCCAGAATAAAAAAAAATCAGGGCCCGGTTTCCCGAGCCCTGATTCCTACTTTCTTTACTTCTTAGTGATCGTCCTTCATTCCTTCAGCAATTGACTTCATGCGTGCGATCTTAAGAATTGTTAGACCGAATACGCACTTAGCTGCTACGTCAGCGATGGTGTAACCAACTTGACGTCCAACGAATGCTCCAGAGCTTGCTGCTCCATCTGCATCGATGATTGGTAGGAGGTAGGCGATTGGGTATACGCCCCATGTTGCAATCAGCAGGAGACGGAGGCGACCAATTGTGGCTGCAACTCCCTCAGGCTGACGATCTAGGGACTTACCAAGCTCTACGAAGAGAACATAAAGGATGTAGAGGAATGGAATTGTGGAGAGAACGCCCCACATAATCTTCTCACCCTGGTCTGAAGAAACTTCTCCTGGATAACCAAGTGCGATCATCGCTGCTGATGCAGGAACGAGGCGTGTGATTAGTGAGCGAGCTGCTTCTTTAGCAAGAGCTAATACAGCGATTACCTCAACAAGAAGTAGTGGCACTGTAAGGATCCAGTCAACGTAGCGATATCCCTCGTTGAAAGCTACTGGGCTCTCCTTGAAATCTGTGATTACAGTAAATGTACCTTCTGTTGTTGCTTCCTTGTAAGAATCAAAGATTCTCAAGTAGTGATAAGCAGCGATGAAGGTAACCATTGATGAAAGAACCAGAGCGTTGCGATACTTAGGAAGAACGCGGTTCTGTGAAACAAGGGTGTAGACGGTTGTTGCGAGCATGGATACAAGTCCAAAAGAAAGGATGTTGTAGACCGTGCTCCACTGAGTTGCGTCTAGTTGCATTTCTATAAGCCTCCGTGGGCAATTAGGTTTGCTCGACTCAATTAGGGCCGAGCGATCGCGCCTTCCGTAGACCCATATGAAGCCTCGGTAGATGCGATTAAGACAAAGGGTGGCCTTTACTCACGGGTAATTCAAGCCACTTCTTCGGCAATTCTTAAGAAATATTAGGTTTTTTTCAGGGCAAAACGGACATTTTCCTAGGAGAAAAGGGGAGAGTTTCGGCGAAGATAGAGAGACTAAGCCTTATTGATAAGCACCTTTAGACTTGCTGCTATGGCCGATAAGGATAGTTCAGCTCCAATTGGCATCTTTGATTCTGGCCTTGGCGGCCTGACGGTAGCAAGAGCGATCATCGATCAACTGCCTAATGAGGCTCTGATCTATTTTGGCGATACGGCCCGCGGCCCCTATGGACCTAGGCCCCTTGCTGAGGTCCGCTCCTTTGCCCTAGAAATTATGGACTCTTTAGTTAGCGCTGGGGTTAAGGCAATTGTTATCGCCTGCAACACGGCAAGCGCTGCGATGCTAAGAGATGCTAGAGAGCGATATTCAATTCCAGTTATTGAAGTGATTCAACCTGCAGTTCGAAGAGCCGTTGCTGCAAGTAAGAGCGGCAAGGTTGGAGTTATTGGAACCCAAACGACAATAGATTCCAAGGCTTATAACGATGCCTTTGCTGCAGCTCCCCATCTTGAGCTAACTGCCCTTGCCTGTCCTAAGTTTGTTTCATTTGTTGAAAGCGGGATGACCTCAGGAGATGAGGTAACCAAAGTTGCCCAGGAATATCTAGCGCCGCTAAAGGCAGCTGGGGTTGATACCTTGGTTTTAGGTTGCACCCATTACCCGCTACTTACCGGAGTCATTTCCTATGTAATGGGAAGTGAGGTCAACTTAGTATCAAGTGCGGAGGAGACAGCAAAAGAGCTCTATAAAGTCTTAGTTGAAAATTCTCTTCTAAGAAGTGAGAAGAGCGCGCCAAGTCATCAATTCATTTCAAGTGGCGACACCGATACCTTTACCCACTTAGCAAGACGCTTTCTTGGCCCTGAAGTTAACTTTGTTAAGGGTCAGATTTAATTAACTGAAATGGAGAGTATTTAAGTGTCAGAGGTAAAACGCAGCGATAGCCGTAGCCATGAGCAACTTCGAGCAATTAGCTTTGAGCGAAATTGGCTTAATAACGCTGAAGGCTCAGTCCTAGTTTCCTTTGGTAATACTCGAGTTCTCTGCGTTGCCTCATTCACCCCAGGTGTTCCACGTTGGTTAGCGGGAAGCGGAAAAGGATGGGTGACTAGTGAATATGCGATGCTGCCAAGAGCCACACATAGCCGCTCAGATCGAGAGAGCGTTAAGGGCAAATTGGGCGGGCGAACCCAAGAGATCTCAAGATTAATTGGTAGATCACTTCGAGCAATTGTTGATTTCAAGGCTTTAGGTGAGAACACAATTGTTTTAGATTGCGATGTTCTCCAAGCAGATGGTGGAACTAGAACAGCAGCAATAACAGGGGCATATGTTGCGCTAAGTGATGCAATTTCTTGGGCGATGAAAGCAGGACATATCGCTGGCAAATCACCACTTATTGGTTCAGTAGCTGCAGTTAGCGTGGGAATAATCGATGGTGAGCCAATGATTGATCTCTGCTATGAAGAAGATGTTAGAGCTCAGACTGATATGAATATTGTCTGCACTGGTGAGGGAAAATATATTGAAGTTCAAGGAACAGCAGAGGGTGAGCCATTTGATAGAGCCCTACTTGATAAATTATTAGATCTTGGAGCAAATGGTTGTAAGCAGATTGCAGCGCTTCAGGCTCAAGCCCTCGCTAAATAGTATTTAAAGTCGAAAGATGAAAAAAACTCTAGTACTAGCAACTAGAAATAAAGGCAAAGTATTAGAGGTAGAGCGGATGCTAAAAATCCATGCCCCAGAGATTTCACTTATCTCTATGGCAGATCTAGATATTGGCGATATCGAAGAGACAGGAAATAGTTTTGAAGAGAACGCTCTTTTAAAAGCAAGTACTGTCACCAAGCTCTCAGGCCTTGCTGCCTTAGCCGATGACAGCGGGCTAGCAATAGATAGCCTTAATGGTGAACCTGGAATCTTCTCGGCTCGCTATAGCGGGGTTCATGGCGATGATGCGGCAAACAATGCCAAGGTATTAAGGCTGATGGATGGGATAAGTGATAGATCTGCATCATTTATCGCAGTCTTGGCACTTACCAGGCCCGATGGCCAGAGCATTATTTCAAGGGGTGAGGTGGCCGGTCAGATAATTTTTAGCCCAAGCGGAGATCAAGGTTTTGGCTATGACCCAATATTTCAACCAACGGGCTTTAACATCACAACTGCGCAGATGAGCCCTGAGATGAAGGATTCCATTAGCCATAGAGGCAAAGCTCTAGCGCAAATCGCTCCTAAAATTTCACCTTTTCTCTCCCTTTCATAGCCGTTGAAAGTGCACACTCGCAGGTAGGCTTGGAATAGAAAAGCGCGCTCCTAGTTAGATAACTAAGAGCAAGTGCGCGAAGTTTTAGAGCGAAGGAGTAATAGTGGCGGCAAAGAAGAAAGCTTCTGCAAAGCGGCGCGTAAAGAAGGCCCCAGTAAAGCGCACAGCAAAGCGTCCAGCAAAGAAAGCTGCGAAGAGAGTTGTTAAGAAGGCAGGCAAGGCAAAGCCAAAGAAAGCGGCTGCTAAGCGCCCTGCAAAGAGAAGTGCTAAGAAGGCTAGTTCAAGAAGTGATCTTTCAAAGATAGTTATTCCACCGGTTCCATCAAGAGGAACAACTTCAGTTTCATCAACACCGGCTCCAGCAAAGAGCGCGAGCGCCCCAACTGCTCAAGCGCCGGCAAAGAAATCAAATAACGTTCTATTTCTAGTTATTGCAGGAGTTGTTCTCCTTGCAATCTTTGCACTCACCAACTCTTCAAGTGATGATGATGACGCAATGCCAACTCCAACTGAGACAGTATCTGAGGAGCCAAGCGCTGAACCATCAGAGAGTGAGAGCGAAGAGCCTGCGATCACAGCATATGAAGCCCCTACAGGCTTTGTTGCAATTAGAAATGCATCTGGTGGAGTAACTCTTCGCTGGAAGGCATCTACTGCAACTGATGGTCTAACTGGTTATGCCGTATCTGTCTCCTATAACGCCGTTGATTTTGTTGAGGTTTCAACAGTTGGAGCAGATCAACTCTCATTTGATATCGCGCTTGCAAGTGATGAAGGTGGAACCCAGTTCCTACTCCAATCTGTCTATTCAGATGGAACAAAAGTAGATGCTGCTAAGTTCTCACTAAAGGGCAAGTATCAGAATTAATTGAATTACTAAAAGAGACCGCCCCTAAGAGAAAAAGGTGCGGTCTTTTTTATTTCTGTAAAACTTCACGAATTGCAGAGACATAAGCATTAACTCCTGGCGGATTTAGATGAACACCATCGGAGGCAAAGAACTCTGGATTATTTGCTGAGATAGCATCCCAATCAACCAGAATGGTATTGGGATAACGAGCGAGAACACTTTTGATCAGAGCATTATTCTCACTCTTCCAAGATCTTGGAACAGCGGTATTTACTACAATAATTTTTGGCTGATTTTTAACTACTTCCATTAGCTCTACAACATCACTCTCAACCAAGCGATTGTTATTTCCTAGGTTTAGAACTACCGGCGATGCGCCAACGAAGCGCTGATCAGTTCTTGCAACTTCAATTAGCTCGCCAATTTGTCTGCCAACTCTGGCATTTATTAATTCAATTCGCTCAAATTGAGCTAGAACATTTCTAATTCCAAGGATTACCGAATCTCCTGTGACCCAGAGCCCTGGGCTATTTGGATTGGTGATTACTTGATTAACGGGCTCTTCAGCCTCTACTACCAATTTCTCTTGCGCTGCAATTTCATCTGCTTTTCTTATTCCATCATTTGCAACCAGAGTTGTTGCGCCGAGTAAGGCAACTACAGTTAGTAGCGTTGAGAGTTTCTGTCTAATGCGCACTGATTTGGTGCGATATTTCATTCCGCGGAACCAGAGTTCGAAATATCCACGTCTTACTGGTATCTCGATATAGCGAAGCGAGATATCGGCAAGGGCAAATACAATCAATACTCTCAAGGAATATAGAGCCCAATCATCTCCGACTAAATCAAGTGATGGTCTGGTTAATTGAAAGACAATCCAGTGCCAGAGATAGATTCCATAAGAGCGCTCACCGATCCAAATTAGTGCTTTAGTGCTAAGTATTGGCGCAAATCTGGAAGCGGGATGAACAACTGAGATTAAAGTGGCGCATCCAAATAGAGCCGTTAGCGGAAAGGCGATTCGATAGAGCGTTGGATCACTTTCGTTAATAAATAGAAATGTTCCAAGTAATCCGAGTAGACCAAATACACCGATTAAATCGATAAAGTCCTGGGCTCTCTTGCTGATCTCTCTAGTGAGATTCGCTGGTTTCCAACTAACAGCCAGGGCAGAGCCAAGGAATAAGCCAATGGAGTGAGTATCAGTTCCGAAGTAAACATGGCTAATTGCTGATGCTTTAGTATCGATCTGTACTGAGTAGGCAAATAGGGCTACCCCTGATGCAATAGCGATTGCAAGAGCGACAATTGAGACTCTCTTTTTGCCGAAATACTTCAAGATGAAAAGTAGAACTAGTGGCCAGAGCAGATAAAACTGCGCTTCAACGGCTAGCGACCAGGTGTGCTGCAAGAGCGGAGGGCGGCCGATACTTTCAAAATAATCTTGCTGCCTTGCAACTAGGGCCCAGTTCATAGATCCTGATAAGACATAGCCAATATCAGAGACAAATCTTCTAACAGTCTCTGGGGCATAAACCCCAATAAAGAGAAGAGTGAAGATAATCATTGCAACTAGGGCCGGGAGAAGTCTTCTAACTCGACTTAAATAGAAGGCTCTTAAATCAAAATTTCCAGATCTCTCGATCGAATCAAGAATTAGTCCAGTTATTACATAGCCTGAGATGACAAAGAAAAGGTCGACTCCAAGAAAACCACCTGGAATCCAATCAATGCCTAGGTGATAGAGAAGAACTGCCAGAACTGCAACGGCGCGAAGGCCATCAACTGAATGGATGTAGCGAGTACTAGAAGACATCACCGACGTTTCTTAGTTGCGCTCTTCTTACCTGGAGCTTTCTTTGCTGCGCTCTTGGTTTCGCCATTTTTTGCAGCGCTAATCTTTGCAGCTACTTTGGCGTCAGCACTTGGCGTACCATCTGGAGAAATTGCTGAGACCACCTGCTTTTGTAGCTCTGCTAGTCGATTAAATGCGCTCTCAAGCCTTGCTCTAGATTGTGAGATTGCATTCTCGGCTGAATCAAGTGATTGGCTCTGAATTCGATAGAGACGCTCTGCCTCTGAGATAACTCCGGCAAGCCAGTTTCTATACTCTGAAACTTCTGTGCTTGCTTCAAGGATTAAGCGATCTGCCTCTCTCTTGGCAGTAGCTGTGATTGCACCGCCCTCACGCTTCTTACTAGTAAGAAGATCTTCAGCTTCAGAATTTGCTTGAGAGAGAATATCTGAGGCATCACTTTCTGCTGCTTCAATATATTTACGACCGCGCGATTCAGCTTGAGTAAGAAGTGATTTAGCTTTTGCCTCAGCTTGTTCTAGAGTTGAACTTGCTAGCTTCTTGCTCTCGTTTAATACTTTCTCAGCACTTGAGTTTGCTTTAGCTTCGCGCTGTTGAGCAGTGCGAATAATAGACATCGCAGTCTCTGTTGCCAGAATTTCAAACTCTTCCTTGCTTAGCCCTGTGATGTCTCGGCGTGAACGAAGATCGTTTAACTGGGATTCAAGTTCGCGGATGCGATCTAGTGAGGCTGAACCTGCGGCAAGATTTGTTTTACTGGCATTACTTTCTTCGCCCTTAAATCCAACCCATGATAAAAAGTTCTTATCTGCCACTTTGTTCAGCTCCTCATTAGTTCAGTACTTCTTTTAAGTACTTTCAGGGGGCGTGAATCTTCCCACGATTAGCTCTAGCTTGAAAATGGGGTGAAGCCCTTGATTATGGGTAGAGACCGCGGAGGCGATGGGCCTGGGCCACGCGGGCCACACCGATCATATTGGCCGCTTCGCGCCAAGTCAGCTTCTCATCCTTGGCCTTATCGGCTACCTCGGTTATAGCTCGCATCAAGATGGTACTTAGGTTGGTCTTAACTTCCTCAGCGCTCCAGAAATAATTCTGCTTATCTTGAACCCATTCAAAGTAAGAAACGATTACACCGCCTGAGTTTGCCAAAATATCTGGAACAACTATGACTCCATTATCGTTCATAATCGCATCTCCAGAGGGAGTTGTTGGAGCATTTGCTCCTTCAACAACAATCTTGGCTTTAA
>ERZ889217.286-NODE-286-length-33095-cov-9.842797_pt1 | contig 33095 bp, 32 predicted proteins | sample MGYA00521098_ERZ889217 | MGnify/ENA primary metagenome ERZ889217 (study PRJEB32303, sample SAMEA104408613) | aquatic metagenome | biome: Brackish water; feature: Pelagic; material: water | place: Baltic Sea | collected 2014-06-10T22:04:00 | depth 2,362 m ... | reverse complement strand
ATCATGAGTAAACCATCTCTCTGTCTATCCTGCGGGATGTACCCAACTCCGGAATCGCGAATTTCACGCGAGGTGAGAGCGCTAATATCAACATTAAGAATTGTAATTGTTCCTGAATCAATTTTTATCAATCCCATAATGGTTTCAATTAACTCTGACTGTCCATTTCCGGCAACTCCAGCGATTCCAAGAATCTCACCTTTATGAACCGTGAGTGAAACATCACTTAGTATCTCTCGCTGATCCGGAGCGAGGCAAGACACGTGCGACAGGCTTAACACAGGCTCATCGCTTGGTTTAGTTGATGTGTCTCCTCGCTTAGGAAGTTCGCCGCCAACCATTAATTTCGCTAATTCACCCTTGTTAGTATTTTTTGGTTCCACCGAGGCTACGGTTGTTCCGCTCCGCATAACAGTAATGCTATTTGCCATGGCCAACACTTCATCTAGCTTATGAGAGATGAAAATGATGGTCAAACCATGGGAAGTCAATTCCTTAAGGTTTTCAAAGAGCGCCTTGACTTCTTGGGGTACTAGAACTGCCGTTGGTTCGTCAAGAATAAGTATTTTTGCGCCTTTATAAAGCACTTTCGCAATTTCAACTCGTTGGCGCTCGCCTATTCCTAATTCTGAAACAAGTTGATCTGGGCGCACATTAAGTCCATATTTTTCCGCAATTTCCAAAAGTTTGATTCGAGCTGCTTCGAATTGAATTACCCCACCTGTCGAGGTTGGTTCACTTCCAAGAATTACATTCTCTAGAACTGTCGCGTTATCTGCCAACATAAAATGTTGATGAACCATACCAACGCCAAGTTCCATGGCATCTTGCGGTGATTTAAAAGAAACTTTCTTTCCGTTGATTAGCACTCTTCCAGAATCTGGAGCTACAAGTCCGTAGAGAATTTTCATCAAGGTTGATTTCCCTGCGCCATTTTCACCAATTATTGCGTGGATCTCGCCACTTTCAATTTTTAGATTCACATCATAGTTGGCGATAACGCCGGGGTACTTTTTTTCAATTCCCTGGACATCAATAATCGTGCTCATCAACTACCTTTCGTTAAATTGCGAAGATGAAACCACCGATAACTTCTCCTTGGTGGTTTCATCTTCGTTTGTTATTTTTTTGGAACTGTACTAATTACTTCTTTGGAGCTATGGGAACCACGATCTTTCCACTCTTGATCTTCTTGATCAATTTATTGACCTTAGCTGCATACTGCTTAGCGTAACCACCACTAAGTGAGTAACCAACGCCATTGTTTGTCAGATCGAAATTGACAGCGCCCGCTTCGAAGTTTCCCCTAGCCACAGACTCAATCATTGCCTGGACTCCAACATTCACATTCTTTAACATTGAGGTGAGGATGATCTTCTTATATGCCTTGTTGCTTGGGTATGCCCATTCATCAGCATCGACACCGATAGACCAGGTTTTTGCAGCAAGTGCAGCTTTATGCGCGCCTGCTCCAGATCCACCTGCAGCTGAATAAACTACGTCGGCGCCATTATCAAACATGCCTCGTGCTGCCTCTTCACCCTTGGCAGGATCATTAAATCCAGAGAAGTCAGGGAAAACGGTCAGATACGATACCTGAACTTTAATTTTCTTGTTCATCTTCTTGGCACCTGCAGCGTAGCCAGCTTCGAATTTTTCGATGAGAGGTGTTGCAACTCCACCGATAAACCCAACATTACCAGTCTTTGAAGCCAGGGCTGCGATAGCTCCAACTAAATATGAACCTTCTTGTTCGCTAAATGTAATGCCTTGAACATTAGGGAGGTCGACTGTTGAGTCATCAACTATGCCAAAGTAAACATCAGGATACTCGGCAGCAACAATTGCTAGTGAGGATGCATAAGTAAATCCAACTGCGATAATCGGATTAGCTCCTGCCTCTGCAAGTAGACGAAGGCGCTCTGCTCGAGTTTCGTCTGTATCTGATAGAGCTGCTTGTAATTCCTTAATCTTCGATGACTTATTGGTTTTGACGAAATCGCGTGCTCCAAAATAGGCAAGCTGATTAAAGCCAGGGATATCTCGCCCACCCAAGTCGTAAGCGATTCCAATAGTTTTAATTTTAGTTGCTGCTGCGGCTGGCGATACAGCCGATAGAGCAGAAAAGATGAGACCGGTCGCAAGTGCAGCCGCTAATATCCCCCGCTTTTTCATTTTCAGACTTTGCATTTACTATCTCCTTAACATATTTGAGTGATCACTCGGATATTACTGATTTAAGTGGTAACTGCTGGTTATCAATTGTTATATCTGTTTTCTGATTAATGAAATCAACACCGAATCCCAGTTACTCACCTTCATTATTCTATGCTGTGGGTTCAGCGCTGTATACGACTAACCACCATAAATTTGAGACGGGTGCGCCTGTTGTGGTCTGTGGCTATGGTCGAGTCTAATGTTCAGGTTTATGGTGTGATTTTCCCCAATATTACGAAAAGTTGTAATCGTGAACTTTGCAAACGACCTCTTCGGTGAGTTACATTACGAGTCTTTCATAAATAAATAGTCAAGGGCTTACAGGTGAAAATGAAAACTCCGTGTGTGGTAGTTGTTGGCAGCACCATGATTGACATGATTACATACGCAAAAAAACTACCTGAGCGGGGGCAAACCGTCCAAGGCGAGAACTTTGCCCTGGGTTTTGGTGGCAAGGGAGCAAATCAAGCTGTTATGGCTGCGCGTTTAGGTGCCAAAGTTTATATGGTCAATACTTTAGGTGATGATGTGTTTGGTGACTCGACAATTAAAAATTTTGCAGATGAGGGGATTGACACAACCCACATAGCACGCACTTCTGGCCCAAGCGGAGTCGCTCCTATCTGGGTCGAACCCGATGGAACAAATCGCATTATTTGCGTTCCTGGAGCTAATAATTCGATGAGCCCTTCACAGGCACAATCTGCAATCCAAGAGATTAGCCGCAGTTCCGAAATAGACGTCGTAATTGGTCAACTTGAAATCCCCCAAGCTGTTACTGCCGCGGCATTCCGTGCCGCACGTCAAAGAGGTATACCGACAATTCTTAATCCCGCACCCTCTGCTCCTCTTTCTGTTGAACTCTTACAAGCAAGCGACTGGATAATTCCAAATGAGAGCGAGTTTGCTGATATGCACCCGCAGGGCCTAGCTCCGATCACGGACGAAGTAATTGTTCAGCTCTCACAATTACTTAAAAAGAAGATAGTTGTAACTTTAGGCGAAGCCGGCGCTGCATATTGCGATAACAAAGGCCATGTTTTAAGAATTTCTGCCCGCCAAGTGATGCCGAAGGATACGACCGGTGCTGGAGATGCATTTGTTGGTGCTTTTGCCTTCGGTTTAGCGAGTACGTTCAATGAAGTACATTCAATAATGCTAGGGTGCAACTGCGCCTCTGACAGTGTAACAAAATTTGGTACACAATCTTCTTATCCGAATCACAAAAGAGCGCTTGAAATAGTTGCTGAATTAATTGACGTAGAACACCATTAATGGAGCAATAGAATGCAATTTCAGAGGAGTTAGTAGGATGGCAGATAGCAGTTTTGACGTAGTTTCAAAGATTGACCGTATGGAGCTTGATAACGCCATCAACCAGGCAATCCGCGAAATTGATACTCGCTTTGACTTTAAAAATACAGGTGCAAAAATCGAGCTATCTGGTGACAAGCTTGCAATCGAAGCCGATACCGAAGAACGGGCAAAAGCCACCCTTGATGTAGTTAAAGATAAAATGATAAAACGCGGAGTTTCACTAAAGCACTTGGATGCAGGTGAGCCGCAACTTTCAGGAAAGATTTACAAGATTGCCTCTGCTCTGAAAGAGGGTATTACGACTGAGAATGCGAAGAAGGTGGCAAAGTTTTTGCGCGATGAAGGTCCAAAATCTATCAAGACCCAGATACAAGGTGACGAGCTTCGAGTAACATCGAAGAGCCGCGATGACTTGCAAGAGGCAATCGAGCAAATTAAGAATGGTAAATTTGAATTTGCTGTCCAGTTTGTAAATTTTCGCTAAGTGAAAAAGGTTGATAGCCAGTATTCGGTAGGACTTCTCTTTGGGCTAGCTGCATATGTTATGTATGGTCTCTTTCCGCTCTATTGGCCACTGCTCGAGCCTGCTAATCCTCTAGAGATAGTTTCACATAGAGCAGTGTGGACACTTATCTTCTGTCTAATAGTTCTTGCCATTTCTAAGCAAGTTAAATCCACAATTGTGATTCTTAAAAATCCGCGGCAGATGTTGGGGTTGTTGAGTACAACGCTCTTGATTTCTGTTAATTGGTTGACCTACATTTGGGCGACAAATAATGGCCATGTCGTTGAAGCCGCTCTCGGTTACTACATCACACCTTTACTGATCATTGCATTCGGCGTGGTTTTACTTCGAGAAAAACTGCGTCCCCTGCAGTGGGTTGCTGTATCAATTGCTGCCATCGGAGTTCTAATTTTGACTCTCGACTATGGCAGGTTGCCGTGGGTGGGTATTACATTGGCTCTTTCCTGGGGAACGTATGGACTTGTTAAGAAAAAGCTCGGTCTCGGCGCCCTCGATGGATTAGCGCTAGAAACGCTCATATCTCTGATTCCCTATGGTTTTTACCTCCTTTACTTAGGACGTCAAGGAACCGGTCAATTTGGCCATGCACCGCTGCTAACTATCTTGCTCATTAGCGCTGGCGCTATCACCGCTATTCCACTTCTACTCTTTAATGGATCTGCAAATCGATTGCCTTACAGCACTATCGGTCTACTTCAATACATTACGCCCTCGCTCCAATTTGCGATTGGGGTATGGGTAAGGCATGAAGATATGCCAACTGCGCGCTGGGTTGGGTTTATTGTTATTTGGTTTGCACTTATTGCACTTGGAACGGATTTGGTTCGATCAAGCCGTACGGTCGACAATCGCATCGCATAAAGAGAATAGCGCGCCTGTTGCATCGCTAACCGGCAATGGACCAAGGGCAAGCCGCGCATCTCGTGCGACTTGCTGTAACTGTTCTCGTGAATCTGCCAGGGCTCTATGGTTTCTTAGCTCTTGCAATACCTGCTTAACCGTGGCTTCATCTTTAATTGGCGCACCCAATAATTTAATGAGTTCACGATCTGCCCCATTTGTTGATCTCATAACATTAAGTGTGACGAGCGTTGGGATTCCCTCACGTAAATCAGTCCCTGGAGTCTTTCCAGATTGCTGAGACTCGCTATCAATATCAATAATGTCATCGGCTAACTGAAATGCGATTCCAATTTTTTCGCCAAAAAGAGTAAGAGTTTCCTTAATCTCTAGCGGTGCTCCAGAGACCATTGCTCCAAAACGTGCACTGGCTGCGATCAGTGAACCGGTCTTATCTGCGACCACCTGTAGATAGTGTTCAAGCGGGTCTTCACCGCTACGCGGGCCTTGCGTCTCCATAATTTGGCCAATGACAAGGCGTTCAAATGTGGATGCTTGAAGTCTGACGGCTTCTGGTCCGATATCTGCAAGCAACGCTGAAACTTTTGCAAAGAGGTAGTCGCCGGTAAGAATTGCAACGCTATTACCCCACCGCATATTTGCGCTTTCGACACCGCGACGCAAAGTTGCTTCATCCATAACATCATCGTGATAGAGAGTTGCCACATGTGTCAGCTCGCAAACGACAGCTGACTCAATGACCCCAAATCGATTCTTATCTCCATAATGCGAAGCAAGAAGAGTTAATAACGGACGCAAGCGCTTTCCACCTGCTGCAAGAAGGTGTCTCGACGTCTCTTCAACGAGTGGGTAATTTCCTTGAATATGGCTAAAAAGAAGGCTTTCGACCTTTGCCATACCTTCAGAGAGCTCTAACTCAAGTTGGGGCACAAGCCCTGGAATACCGAAATTCGACATTAGCGAATGAAGAAGGCCGTGGATTGAATGAAGTTAATGAGAGGTGCAGGGTAGATACCCATCAGCAGAGTTACTGCAGCAGAGATTGCAATAGTTATCGTTGTTAGCCCTGATGGAATAACAACGCTGGTGCCATCCTCAACTGGGTCCTTAAAGAAGATTAAGACAATGACGCGGATGTAGAAGAATGCCGCAATAGCTGATGAGAGCACGCCGGCAATCAAAATTGAAGTACTGCCAGATTCATAAGCGGCTGAGAAGATAGAGAATTTTCCTATAAATCCAGATGTCATAGGTATGCCAGCAAATGCAAGGAGGAAGAGTGCAAAGACAGTCGCAATAAGTGGAGATCTCTTGCCTAACCCACTCCAGCGATTGAGATCAGTTACTTCGCCAGATGAATCACGAACCAGTGTGACTACGCCAAATGCTCCGACAGTTGCGATGCCATAAACAAAGAGATAGAAGATTGATGCATCAAGTCCGGGTTTGCTGAGCGCGATAACTCCAGCCAACAGGAATCCAGCATGAGCAATAGATGAGTAGGCAAGCATGCGCTTTACATCGCGCTGAGCGATTGCGACCACTGAACCAAAGACCATAGTAATGATCGCGATAACCGTTAGTACGGGCATCCATTGCCATTGCGCATTGGCAAAGACGACGTAATAAATTCGAAGGATGGCTCCGAAAGCTGCAACTTTTGTGGCTGCTGCCATAAATCCGGTAATCGCAGTTGGTGCGCCTTGATAAACATCGGGTGACCAAGCATGGAATGGAACAGCTCCAACTTTAAAGAGTAATCCGACTGAAATAAAAGCGATTCCCAGTAGCAAGAAGACATCATTTCCAGATCCGTTGACAATGCTTCCGTGAATTCCTACGAAGGTGACTGAACCCGAATATCCATACAGGTATGCCACGCCGAAGATAAAGAAGGCTGAGGAGAATGCGCCCAATAGGAAGTATTTCAGCGCGGCTTCTTGTGAAGCCAATCTACGGCGACGCGATAGACCTGCCATCAAATAAAGCGGCAGTGAGAGCATTTCCAGCGCAACAAAAAGGGTGATCAGATCGCTCGACATTGGGAAGAGGAGCATGCCTGCCACAGCAAAAAGTGTGAGCGGGTAGACCTCTGTGACTCGTAAATCTGAACGAAGGGAATCACGTTCTTCATCAGAACCTGGAACTGCCGCTGCTAGCGCTGTGAAATTCTCTTGATCTGCAATCAGGAATATCGAAAGAATTGCAATAATTAAAATAGAGGCTTGGAAAAGAACTCCTGCTCCATCGAATGCGACGGATCCCATTGCAGCATCGACTGAGGCTTCATTGCGAACGCGAAGAAGAGCCCCGAGTGAGATGACAAGTGTTGCGATGGTAATAAAGAGTTGAGAGCTGTGACGCGATGATCGAGGAGCAAATGCTTCAATAAGTACTCCAATAAGTGCGCCACCAAGAACGATAAGAATTGGAGCCAGCTGTGCGTAGTTAAGAATTGGCGATGAATATTCCATTTACTTACCTGCGCTCTCTGTAGGTAGTGGATCTGTGAAGCCTTGTGATTCAATTACATGAGCAGAGGCGGGGTTAATAACGTTCAGCAGCGGCGATGGGTAGAATCCAAGTGCGACAATAACTGCAATAACTGGCGCAATTGCAATTTTTTCGCGCAGGTTCAGATCAGGAAGGCTCTCATTGCCTGGAGTTGTTGGCCCATGCAGGGCTTTCTGCACTGGAATTAAAATGTAGAGCGCTGCAAGCACAATTCCGAAGGTGGCAATTACTGCAGCTACTGGATAGCGGGTATATGTGCCAACAAGAACTAGGAATTCACTCACGAAACTTGAAAGACCTGGCAGCGCCAGAGAGGACATTCCAGCAATAAAGAATGACCAAGCCATGATTGGAGTGACTCGTTGCAACCCGCCGAAGTCTGAAATCTTCGATGAACCACGACGTGAAATCATCCAACCAGCGACAAGGAAGAGCGCTGCTGTCGAAAAGGCGTGGTTAAACATATAGAGAGTTGCGCCACTATGGCCTTGAGTAGTCATAGCGAAAATTCCCATAGTGATGAAACCAAAGTGAGAGATCGATGTATAGGCGATCAGACGCTTAATGTCACGGGCCCCAATTGCAAGGAAAGCACCATAAAGAATCGAAATTACCGCCAAAGTTAAAATGACTGGCGTAAACGTTTTTGATGCATCAGGGAAGAGGGTAAGGCAGAAGCGAATCATTCCGAAAGTTCCGACCTTATCGAGAACACCTAAAAGTAGAACTGAAGTTCCAGGAGTAGCAGCTGATGCTGCATCTGGAAGCCATGTGTGAAGTGGCCACAAAGGAGCTTTGATGGCGAAGGCGATAAAGAATCCTAGGAAGAGAAGATTTTGCGTAGTTGGACTCATAAAATTATGCATCTCTGAGAGCTTCGAGATGTCAAAGGTTGGTCCGCCGTTATCGCTAGAAATAACGTAGAGACCAATGATTGAGGCCAACATCAATAAGCCACCGAAAAGACTGTAGATCAAGAATTTGACGGCAGCTGCCGCACGTTCTGCAGCTCCATATCCACCGATGAGGAAGTAGACAGGAATAAGCATTGCTTCAAAGAAGACATAGAAGAGGAAGACATCAGTTGCGGCAAAGACGCCAATCATCAGAGTTTCAAGAAGTAAAATTAAGATGTAGAAGACCTTGGCAGACCAACGTCCACCTTCTGATTCATTCCAGCCAGCCAAGATAACAATCGGGGCCAGTAACACTGACATTAGAATAAGTACTAGCGACAGCCCATCTACACCCACGGCATAATTGATTCCGAATGAGGGAATCCATTGCACGGTTTGAACAAACTGAAAAGCGGTATTAGAAGATTCAAACTTAAACCATGCCATTACTCCTGAAATTGCTACCAGTAAGGTAGTGCCAAGGGCTGCCTGCTTAATCCGAAGAACCTGATCAGTCGGAATCACTGCAAGGAGAAGCGATCCAAGCAGAGGAAGCAACATCATGCTTGTAAGAGCGTTCATTGTGTCACCACCCAAATCGCTGCAATCAGCGCTACTGCTCCGATAAGAATGAGCGCGGCATAAGTACGGGCAAATCCTGTCTGTGTCTTACGTAAAACCGAACCTGCACCCAGCGTCATCTGTGCAATTCCTACAACCGCCCTGTCGACTACCTTCTCATCTGTCTTTACAAGGAATGAAGTGAGTTTCTGTCCGGGACGCATAAAGACAGCCTCGTTAAAGGAATCTTGCATCAAATCCTTGCGAGCAATGCGTGTGAAAATAGAAACCTTCTCAGGTGCTACTGAATCAATATCTGAAAGATGGTACTTTATAAGCGCATATCCGACACCGATGGCAACAGCTACGAGCGCCATTACAGTTACAACTATTGGTTGCAAGAACATCTCTTCGTGTTCGCCATGTTCTGCAAACACTGGAGTTAACCAGTGCACGAGTGCGTCACCTCGAGATAAAAGGAAGCCAGATGCGACAGAGCCAACTGCGAGAATTGCCATTGGTAGCCACATTAAAATTGGAGACTCATGTGGATCTTGATTTTCATCCCAACGTTCCTTGCTTGTAAAGGTTAGAACCATCACTCTGGTCATATAGAAAGCTGTAATTGCAGCCCCTAGTAGCGCCGTAGAACCTAGCAAGATTCCCTTAATACCCCCGGCGTTAAAAGCTGTCTCGATGATGTGATCTTTCGAGTAAAACCCTGCGAAGGGAGGAACTCCAAGAATTGCTAGGTAGCCAAGACCGAAGGTCACAAAAGTTATCGGCATAAACTTTCGAAGCCCGCCGTATTTGCGCATATTTACTTCATCGTTCATTCCGTGCATTACTGATCCCGCACCTAAGAACATTCCTGCTTTGAAAAAACCATGTGTCAGCAAATGCATAATTGCGAATGCGTAACCAGCCGGACCTAGTCCAGCGGCAAGAATCATGTAGCCGATTTGTGACATGGTAGACGCTGCAAGTGCCTTCTTAATATCATCCTTTGCAGTACCAATGAGCGCACCAAAGATCAGAGTGATCGCACCGACAATGACAACAAGTAGTTGCGCAGTTGGTGCAGCATCAAAAATAAAGTTAGAACGGACGATGAGATAAACACCGGCGGTTACCATTGTTGCTGCGTGAATCAGCGCTGACACTGGTGTTGGGCCAGCCATTGCATCTCCCAGCCATGCCTGCAAGGGGAACTGAGCTGACTTACCAGTTGCGGCAATAAGCAACATGATTCCGATTGCAGTAAGAGCTGCTTTTGATGCCGTGTGTGAGGCTTCTTCTACTCCACTAAAGGAAACCGTCCCAAGTGTTGCAAATGCAATCATAATAGCCAAAGAGAGTCCCATATCTCCGATGCGATTCATGACAAAAGCCTTTTTTGAAGCTGCAGCATATGCAGGCTTTTGATTCCAGAAACCGATTAATAGATACGAAGCAAGGCCTACGCCTTCCCAGCCAACATAGAGATTTAGGTACGAATCTCCAAGGACCAACAAGAGCATCGCTGCAATGAAGAGGTTGAGGTATGCAAAGAAACGACGACGATTTTCATCATGTGACATATAAGAAATTGAGTAAATGTGAATCAGAGTTCCTACGCCTGTGATTAAAAGTACAAAGCAGATGGATAACTGATCCAGCAAGAGCCCAGCATCGACATTAAAGGTACCAACGCTAATCCATGAGAAGAGCTTCTGGCCTACCGCTCTTTCCTCTGTTGGCCGTGCGAGCATCTGTGAAAGTTGATAGAGACCTACTGCAAATGAACTTGCAGAGAGCGCTGTGGCAAGAAGGTGACCCCACTTATCTGATCTTCTGCCTGCCAAAAGAAGAATTACAGCGCCAGCTAGAGGTAGCGCGATGAGATAAACCAACGCTGAATTTTCCATGGCTATCGCTTCAACAAACTAGCATCGTCAATCGATGCTGACCGACGTGAACGGTAAATCGTGACAATAATTGCCAGGCCTACAACTACTTCGCATGCAGCAACCACCATAGTAAAGAATGCAACCACTTGGCCATCGAGAGTTCCGTTAATCCGTGCAAATGTAACAAGAGTTAAGTTAGCGGCATTGAGCATCAATTCAATACACATGAAGACCACAATTGCATTTCTGCGAACTACTACGCCGACTGCCCCAATCGTAAATAAAAGCCCTGCCACATAGAGATAGTTATACGGATTCATTACTTCTCCTCCGTTACTGTCTTATCAACTTCGCTAAGTTCAAATTGCTTTGAATCCAAAATGTCGCCGCGAGCTTTAAGAGTTGCAGAGATTGAATTTGGGGCCGCTGTTCCGTCAGGAAGCAGAGCTGGAACATCAACGGCATTATGACGAGCAAAGACTCCTGGATTAGGAAGCCCTGCGGCACTTGCCAGAGAACCTGTGCGAAAACGTGCGATCGCTTGTTCGCGTTGTGTTGGGCGAGCAACAGAACGTTGGTGATGAGCAAGCACCATTGCGCCTAGGGCTGCGGTAATCAAAAGCGCAGAAACTACCTCAAAAGGCCATACATATGTTGAGAATAGAAGTCTTGCAAGTCCTTCTACGTTGCCTTCGCTATTTGCAGCCGTTAGTCCATAAGCCTCGTGGCCCAAAGTTGCTCTACCGATTAGTGAAACAAGTAAGCCGCCAAAACCAAGAGCGGCAGTAAGCGCAATTGGTCGTAGCCCCGGAATCGACTCGGTGAGTGAGTCAGATGAATCGACACCAACAAGCATCAAGATAAATAAGAAGAGCATCATGACAGCACCTGTATACACAACAATCTGGACGATTCCAAGAAAGAGCGCATCTTGAGCAATATAGAAAATTGCCAAGGTAACCATGATCCACGCTAGGAGAAGCGCAGAATGAACAGCCTTCTTTACAAGAAGCATTCCAATTGCCGATATCACAGCCAGTGGGGCCAGGAACCAGAACATGACCGCTTCAGGTGTTTGAATAACCAGCATTACTTATTCTCGCTCTGACTTGGATGAGATTCCGTAACGTCACCATTGTAGTAATTAGTATCTGTCATACCGGGATACATTGGATGAGGTGGCGCCAACATTCCCTGGCGAAGTGGAGCTAATAAATCTTCCTTCTCAAATATTAATTTCTCTCGTTTATCATCTGCTAATTCATATTCATTTGTCATCGTCAGTGCACGAGTTGGACAAGCTTCGACACAGAGTCCACAGAAAATACAGCGAAGATAATTAATTTGATATACAGCTCCATGCCGCTCACCTGGTGACATTTGATTTTCAGGTGTGTTATCTCCACCTTCAACATAAATTGCGTCCGCAGGGCATGCCCATGCGCAGAGTTCGCAGCCAATACACTTTTCAAGTCCATCAGGATGACGATTTAACTGATGACGACCGTGAAAACGTGGCTGAGTAGGCGCCTTTACATCTGGATATTGAATCGTCTGGTTCTTCTTAAACATAGTTGAAAAGGTGACCCAAAAGCCTTTGGCCTGCGAAGCAAGAGAGGCCGGGCCGGGTTGATTAACTTCGGTAAATGGAACTGAATTAATATCAGTTTGAGCGGCAACCTTCTTCTCAATGAAATCAGCCATTATTTACCTCCTGTGACATTGATGGATTGCACTTGTGGCAGAGCAGGGACCGGGAAACTCGGAGCATCGCCTTCTGGAAGTGGAGTGCTTCGAAGTTGATCTTTTTTTCGCTCGAAGAGTGAGCTGAGTGCCATTACGATAATTACAACACCGGCTGCAAATGCAAGAACCACAGAACGTGGAGCTTGCTCTTGTTGCAGTACTCGCAGCGTTGCAACGATGAGAATCCAAATGATAGAAACTGGAATCAAAACTTTCCAACCAAACTTCATAAATTGGTCATAACGCAGGCGTGGAAGTGATCCGCGCAGCCACATAAAGATAAAGAAGAAGAAGTTAACTTTTGCAAAGAACCAAATGAGAGTGAACCATCCGCCGAGCCATTGTTCTGTAAAACCAAGTCCCGGCAGCGCGTGATATCCGCCTAAAAAGAGAGTTGTTGCAAGCGCTGAGACAGCGATGATATTGACGTACTCTGCAAGGAAGAAGAGTGCGAATTTGAGTGAGGAGTACTCGGTGTGGAATCCTCCAACCAGTTCGCCTTCAGCTTCGGCTAAATCAAAAGGTGCGCGGTTGGTTTCGCCTACCATTGAGATTAAAAAGATTATAAAGGAAGGAAATAGAACTACTGCATTCCAGATGTTTTGATGTTGTGAATCAACGATTGCAGATGTTGACATAGAACTTGCATAGATAAAGACTGCAACAAGTGAAAGTCCCATTGCTACTTCATAAGAAATAACTTGGGCGCTTGAACGTAAGCCACCAAGCAATGGATATGTCGAGCCAGATGACCAACCAGCAAGTACTACTCCGTAAACACCAATGGACGTTACGGCCAAAATATAAAGGACGCCCACCGGCAAATCTGTAAGTTGAAGCGCTGTCTGATGGCCAAAGATAGAGACGACGCCGGTCATTGGAATGACTGCGAAAGCCATAAAACACATGGCTGTAGCAATAATTGGGGCGATAATAAATACAACTTTATCTGCAGCTGCCGGAATGATGTCCTCCTTGAGCGCCAACTTCACGCCATCGGATAGAGATTGCAGAAGTCCAAACTTTCCAACTCTGTTAGGGCCAGTTCGTAGCTGCATCTTGGCAAGTACGCGACGTTCGGTCCAGACCGCCATCAACGTAGCAATCACGCAAATGATAAAGACAATCAGAGCTTTCACTCCGATTAACCATCCAGGATCTTGTCCTAGAAGCTCTGCTGTCGTCATGCCTTCACCACCGTTACTACTTCGCCGTGGACTGCATTGAGCGCCACTAGAGATTGAGATGCAAAAGAGTTTCGTGGGATCCACACAGCATCTTCATGAATATCTTCAACGAGGACTGGAATTGTGATTGATCCATTCGAATTAGAGATGCGCAACTGCTCTCCAGTTGTTATGCCTAAAGCATCTGCGCGCTTTGGTGAAATAACTGCAACAGTTGGGCGACGCGTTCCGGCCAAATTATCTTCACCTTTTTGTAGTGAACCCATATCAAGTAGTCGACGCCATGAAGATAGTAGCGCTTCATTTGTTCCAAGCGTAAGAGATGCTTTTGCAGCAACTGATCCAAATTGACTACGTGCTCCATCCCAAGGGCCTAGTTGGCTAAATTCACGAGCTGAGGCGGTAACAGTTCCCAGTGAAATAGGTTCCCCAAGTACATCTGCCAGCGCAGACAGGATTCGAACATCGCTACGGTTGAGTGACTCTGAGACAGCTGTGTCGAAGGCACGTGCGCGACCTTCCCAATTCAGGAAACTTCCACTCTTTTCAGTAATAGCTGCAACTGGAAACACCACATCGGCAACGGCCGTGATAGAGCTAGGGGCTATCTCAAGTGAGACAACAAAAGAGTTCTTGAGAATTTCAAGTGTTTTCCGACTTGATGGCATATCCAGTGCATCAACGCCACCGATGACTACAGCATCAAGTTCTTGCTCTGAAAGAGCGCCAATAATTTGCGAAGTCGTACGACCAATAGTTGTTGGAAGTGAATCTACGCCCCACGCCGCTGCAATATCTACACGAGCTGCTGCATCTGCAACTGGACGGCCACCCGGAAGGAGATTTCCGAGAGCTCCCGCTTCAAGTGCGCCTCGTTCGCCTGCGCGACGAGGAATATATGCGATCTTGGCGCCGGTCTTTTGAGCAAGGGCGGCAACCGCTGAAAATAGACCAGCACTTTCAGATGCTCGTTCTCCAACCATAATGATTGATTTTGCAGTCAGCGCAAGAGTTGTTACTGCTGCAGCTTCCGCACCTGGTGCAACTTTAATGAAGTCAGCTTTGAGCTTATCCATCGCAATTGATCCCTTAGTCGCAACGGCACTTACTTTGAGGCCGCGCTTCTTAAAGTTCTTATTTAAACGCAAGAAAACAATCGGTGACTCTTCTTCTGGTTCAAATGCGACGAAGGCGACATGATCTGCAGAATCGATATCGCGATAGGTAGTTGAAGATCCAGCTACATAAGTAGCAAGGAAGTCGCGCTCTTCATCCGATGTAACACGAGAGCGATAATCGATATCGTTTGTTCCAAGAGCAATGCGAGCAAATTTGGAATATCCATATGCATCTTCAGTTGTAACACGACCGCCTGTAAGGACAGCTGCGCGCTTACCTTTAAGTCCAGCTGCCGCAGCAGCTAGAGCCTCTGGCCATGAAGCTTGCACAAGCTCGCCTTCAGAATTTCGAACGAGCGGATGTGTCAGGCGATCTAAAGATGTTACATATTTAAATGCCCAACGACCCTTATCGCAGTTCCATTCCTCATTAACCGATGGGTCATCACCGGCAAGGCGCCGCAAAGTTTTTCCTCGTCGAACATCAGTGCGCATATCGCAACCAGATGCGCAGTGTTCACAAGCCGATGGAGTTGAAACTAAATCAAACGGTCGAGCACGGAAACGGTAAGAGGCACCAGTCAGGGCCCCAACGGGGCAGATCTGAACTGTGTTTCCTGAGAAGTATGATTTAAATGGATCGTTTTCGTAAATGCCTACTTGTTGAAGCGCGCCACGTTCGTTAAGAGTAATGAATGGATCGGATGCAATCTGTTCAGAAAAGCGAGTACATCGCGCACAAAGAACACAGCGTTCGCGATCGAGAAGTACCGAGGTTGAAATACTGATCGGCTTCTCAAATGTGCGCTTATAGCCATCTAGACGTGCATCTGCACGCCCATTGCTCATAGCCTGATTCTGTAATGGGCATTCGCCACCTTTATCGCAGACTGGGCAATCTAATGGATGGTTACCCAACAACAGCTCCATCACGCCTTTTTGAGCTTTATCAGCTACTGGCGAAGTAAGTTGTGTCTTTACAATCATATTTGGTTCGACAGGAATTGTGCACGATGCTTGTGGCTTTGGAAATGCGCGGCCGTTTATTTCAATATCGACAAGACATTGGCGGCATGCACCAACAGGTTCAAGGAGCGGATGATCGCAGAAACGCGGAATTTGAATTCCAAGTTTTTCTGCTGCACGAATAACTAAAGTGCCTTTCGGAACAGAGACTTCGAATCCATCGATTACAACAGTGATGAGCTCAACTGCAACTGCTGACTCTTGAGTAGTTGTCATTAGTTCACCGCTCCTACAAAGAGAGTGGACTTGACTGGATCAAATGGGCATGCACCGTTTGTTAAGTGCGCGATGTATTCATCACGGAAATATTTTATTGATGAAGTTATGGGGCTTGTTGCGCCATCGCCTAGCGCACAGAAAGAACGCCCCATGATGTTGTCGCAAAGATCGAGCAACTTTTCAAGGTCTGCCTCTGTGCCTGTTCCGTTTTCTAGATCACGCAGGATTTGAACAAGCCACCATGTGCCTTCGCGACATGGCGTGCACTTGCCGCACGATTCGTGCTTATAGAACTCTGTCCAACGCAGCACTGCTCTTACGACGCAGGTTGTCTCATCAAAAATTTGAAGCGCTTTTGTGCCAAGCATGGAACCCGCGGCAGCTACACCTTCGTAATCTAATGGGATATCTAGGTGCTCATCTGTAAAGAGCGGAGTAGATGATCCACCTGGAGTCCAGAATTTAAGTTTGTGGCCGTTACGTATTCCGCCTGCAATCTCAAGAATTTCACGAAGAGTGATGCCGAGCGGGGCTTCAAATTGTCCTGGATTATTTACATGTCCAGAGAGTGAGTAAAGCGTTGCGCCCTTTGATTTCTCTGTACCCATTGATTGGTACCACTCTGCGCCATTATTAATAATTGCTGGAACTGAGGAGATTGATTCAACATTATTGACCACCGTTGGGCGCGCGTACAACCCAGCAATTGCAGGAAATGGCGGGCGAAGACGTGGTTGTCCGCGGAATCCTTCGAGTGAATCAAGGAGGGCTGTCTCTTCTCCGCAGATATAAGCACCTGCACCAATATGCAGGGTTAATTCAATTCCATTGCCAAGGTGTCCGGCCTTATAGGCATCAGCAATTGCTGCGTTGACTCGGCGCACAACATGAGTGACTTCACCTCGTATATAGATAAATCCATGCTTTGCACGAATTGCATGGCAAGCGATGATGCAGCCTTCAATAAGAACGTGTGGATTTGCCATAAGAAGCGGCATATCTTTGCAGGTCCCTGGTTCGGATTCATCAGCGTTAACTACAAGGTAGTGATCTTTATCGTCACCTTTTGGAATAAATCCCCACTTCATTCCAGTTGGAAAGCCTGCGCCACCACGACCGCGAAGTCCTGAATCTTTAACAAGCTGAATGACTGCATCAGGATCCATTGCAAGAGCTTTTTTCGAAGCTGTATAACCGCCATTACGAGTGTATGCCTCGATGGTAAAAGAATCTTTTTCATCCCAATGAGCAGAAAGGACAGGGGTTAATTTTGACATTACTTGCCTTCCTTCGAAAGTTTTAAACCAAGTAGTGATGGTTCTCCTGCTTGCACACCTTCGCGCGCTAAACCATCATCGAGACCCGCAAGGACTGCCGATGCCTGCTTATATGTCACAAGGTGATTTGGTCCACGAGTTGGCGCTGGAGGATTTCCTTGGCGAGCACCATCGACGAGCGCTTTGGCAGATTCGACAGTTTGATTGTCGTAGAACTCCCAGTTGGCCATCACGACAGGTGCATAATCACAAGCTGCGTTACATTCGATATGTTCAAGTGAAACTTTGCCATCTTCTGTGACGCCATCATTTTCTACGCCAAGATGCTCTTTTAAGGATGCGAATATTGCATCTCCGCCCATTACTGCACATAGAGTATTTGTGCAGACACCTACATGGTATTCACCAACTGGCTTACGTTTGTATTGGGTATAGAAAGTAGCGACAGCTGAAACTTCAGCCGTTGCTATTTCGAGTAATTCTGAAATGGTCTCGATACCTTCGTGGGTAACGTAACCAGAAATTGATTGCACATAGTGAAGCAAAGGCATGATTGCCGAACGGCTACGTGGGTAGCGTTTAATGATTGTCTGCATCAGATCGCGATCGTGAGTCATTAGCGGTCAACTCCTCCCATCACGGGATCGATAGATGCAACTGCACCAATAATGTCGGCAATCATTCCACCTTCGCTCATTGCAGATGTTGCTTGCAAATTATTAAATGAGGGCTCCCGAAAGTGCACACGGTAAGGGCGAGTTCCACCGTCAGAGACAACGTGAGCAGCAAGTTCGCCACGTGGTGATTCAACCGCTGCATAAACTTCGCCGGCCGGAACTCTGAATCCTTCGGTTACAAGCTTGAAGTGGTGGATAAGTGACTCCATTGAAGATCCCATAATTTCGCGGATATGTTCAAGTGAGTTTCCAAGTCCATCTGCGCCAAGTGCCAACTGCGCCGGCCATGCAATCTTCTTATCGGCAACCATTACAGGTTGGCCTTCGAGCTTATCGAGCTTATCTGCAGCTTGTTCGATGATGCGAAGTGATTGTTCAAGTTCTGCCATGCGCACTAAGAATCGGCCATACACATCTGCAGTATCTGCTGTGATTACATCGAATTCATAATCTTCATAACCGCAGTAAGGTTGCATTTTTCGTAGATCCCAAGGTAAACCTGCTGAACGCAGTACTGGTCCTGTAATTCCAAGTGTTGTGCAACCCGCGAGATCTAGATAGCCAATCCCTTCAGTGCGTTTCATCCAAATCGTATTGCCGATCAGTAATCGTGCATTGTCTTCAAAGTTCTTACGTAGAGTCTTTACTACCTCCCGTAGCTTTATAGTCATCCCAGCAGGCAAGTCTTGTGAAACTCCACCGGGGCGTACATAGGCCATATTCATGCGCAGGCCAGTTATTTCTTCAAAGGTATCAAGAATAATTTCACGATCGCGGAATGCAAAGAACATTGGACCCATTGCGCCAAGTTCAAGCGCACCGGTTCCGAGTGCGACCATATGTGATGAAATACGGTTGAGCTCCATCATTAATACACGAATCACTGATGCGCGCTCAGGTACATCATCTGTTATCCCTAGAAGTTTTTCAACTGCCAAGCAATAAGCGGTTTCATTAAAGATTGGCGCAAGGTAATCCATACGTGTTGCGAAGGTGACTGCCTGTGTCCAGTTACGGTATTCAATATTTTTTTCAATACCTGTGTGAAGGTAGCCGATACCTGTGCGAACTTCAGTAACAGTCTCACCTTCAAGTTCAAGGACTAGACGTAATACTCCGTGAGTAGATGGGTGCTGAGGACCCATATTGACAATGATGCGCTCTTCTTTTGATTCTCCAATTTCAGAGACAAGTGAATCCCAATCTCCTCCGGTTACAGAAAAGACTGTGCCTTCGGTAGTTTCGCGGGAAGAAGCATAAGGATCAAAAGCAGGTGTCATCGGTAGCTCCTGCGATCTGAAGGTGCCGGAATTGTTGCACCCTTGTACTCGACAGCGATTCCGCCCAGCGGGTAATCCTTACGTTGTGGGTGACCATCCCAATCATCGGGCATCAAAATTCTTGTGAGCCCTGGGTGACCATCAAAGATGATTCCAAACATGTCGAATGTTTCGCGTTCATGCCAATTATTTCCAGCCCAGACTTCTACAAGAGATGGGATATGAGGATCGATTTCTGAGGTTGCAACTTCCAAACGAACTCGTTGATTTTTAGTCATTGAAAGGAGTGGGTAAAGCGCAACAAGTTCAGCACCTGTGCGTTCTGGGTAATGGACTCCTGAGACACCCATGCACATTTCGAATGTCAGTTTGTCGCGCATGATAAATGCAACTTCGAGCAAACGAGATTTTTTAATATGCAAGGTGAGCTCGCCGCGATCAACAACAACTCGAGTAATAGCATCTGCAAAATCAGGATATGCACGCTCTAAATCATCGGCAACGTCATCAAAGTAGCTGCCATATGGTCGTTGTGTAGAGCCAATGAGTTCTTGGGTACGGACTAGGCCGCCATAACCTGACGTGTCGCCAGTGCCATCTGCGCCGAACATCCCCTTTTGATCTGAATCCATTTACGCCAACAAACCCTTCATAGAGATAGTCGGCTTTGCATTCAGAGCTGCAAGTTCAACCTCTTTAATGATTGCTTCGCGGTTAGGGCCAAGCTTGGTATCGCCAATAAGAGTGTGTAGCTTGATGATTGCATCCATTAACTGCTCTGGTCGTGGTGGACAACCTGGAAGGTAGATATCTACGGGGACTATGTGATCGACGCCTTGGACGATTGCATAATTGTTAAACATGCCACCTGATGAAGCACATGCACCCATTGAGATAACCCACTTTGGGGCTGTCATTTGATCATAAATCTGACGAAGTACAGGGGCCATCTTCTGTGAAACTCGGCCGGCAACAATCATAAGATCTGCTTGACGAGGAGATGCTGAAAAACGTTCCATTCCAAAACGAGAAATATCATGTTTTGGCGCTGAACCAAGGGCCATCATTTCAATCGCACAACATGCAAGGCCGAAAGTTGCGGGCCAGAGTGAACTCTTGCGCATATATCCTGCAAGACTTTCAACAGTTGAAAGCAAAACTCCACTTGGTAACTTATCTTCTAGGCCCACTAGATTAACTCCTTTAACGCTTTCAGCTCCATCATTATTAATCCCATTCCAATCCGCCGCGACGCCATACATATGCGTATGCAACGAAGACTGTTCCGATAAATATTGCCATCTCAATTAATCCAAATAAACCAAGCTGGTCGAATGTGACCGCCCATGGGTAGAGGAAAACTATTTCAATATCAAAGACGATAAAGAGCATCGCGGTAAGAAAGTACTTCACTGGGAATCGTCCGCCATGCATTGCCTGTGGTGAAGGTTCGATTCCACACTCGTATGCCTCAAGCTTTGCTCTGTTATATCGAGCAGGTCCTGTGACCGCAGCGATTCCGACTGAAAAGGCGGCAAACCCAAAACCAATGGCAAATAAGACCAAGATCGGAATGTATGGGTTTGAACTCATGAATGAAATCCTAAGCCGTTATACATGGCAATCAGACCGTTAGGGCTTGCGGGCATTGTGAACTGCGACAACTCCACCCGTGAGATTGACCCAAGAGACATCAACCCAACCAGCTTCTTCAATTTTGGCAGCGAGCGCCTGCTGATTAGGCCAGGCGCGGATCGATTCGGCCAAGTAGATATAGGCATCGGGATTGGAAGAGGTCTTGCTGGCTACCCATGGCAGAGCTCTCATGAGGTAATTGGTATAAATAGTACGAAACGGACGCCATGTGGGGCTAGAGAACTCAGCAATCACCAAGTTGCCCCCAGATTTGACCACTCTGAGCATTTCAGCCAGAGCGCGCTCGGTATTTTGAGTATTGCGAAGGCCGAAGGAGATCGTCGCGATATCGAACTCGCCATCTTTGAAGGGGAGATTGAGAGCATCGGCCTTGGTGAAGGCAAGGTGCGGGCGGGCTTTGCGGCCTGCGGCCAGCATCCCCTCGCTGAAATCTGCAGGAATGACATCTGCGCCAGCTGCGGCCAAAGGTTCCGAACTTGAGCCAGTACCAGCGGCCAAATCCAGAATCTTCATCCCAGCGTGAGGGGCAATTACCTTCGTCGTGGCCCTTCGCCATGCCTTTGTCCGCCCAAGGCTGAGCAAATCATTGACGAGGTCATAGCGCTTTGCGACTCCATCGAACATCGCCGCAACTTCGTCGGGGTTCTTATCCATACCGGCGCGTGACATGCACATATTCTCTCTGAGAGTAGGCTCTGCGCACAACTTGTAAAGAAGAACGTTCTAACTTGAGAGAGGTTTGATGATGTCTATCCAATCAGGGTCCTTGCGGGCAACTGTATTTCCGCACAGCACCGTACTCACAGAAGCCCTCTTTGTCGTTGGTGGCGTTGGATTTATCGCAGCTCTTGCTCAGGTTGCGCTGCCGGTGCCAGGTTCACCTGTTCCTGTAACGGGTCAGACTCTCGCAGTTCTACTTATTGGAACTACCTATGGCGCTCGCCTCGGATTGATGACTTTTGCGACCTACCTTTTGGCAGGAATTGCGGGTGCACCACTTTTTGCACCATCTGCTACATCTGCAAACCATGGTTTAGATCGCATCATGGGAGCAACTGGTGGTTATCTCATTGGAATGCTCATTGCTTCACTAGTCCTTGGATATCTTGCAGATAGAAAAGCAGATCAAAAATTTAAGACTTCATTTGCAGCTCTCCTACTTGGAGATCTCATTATCTTTACATTCGGCCTAGCCTGGCTGCATACATCATTGAACCTTTCGTGGTCTGCAACTATTGCAGCAGGGTTAACTCCATTCATTCTTGGGGAAGTATTAAAGATTGCAATCACAGCGACTTCGCTTCCCCTTGTTTGGCGAAAAATTTCACGCACACTTAATCAATAAATGTCCCCCCTCGTTCCTGTCACCACACATCGCAGTGGTACGCACCTGCCACTTTTAGAGCTACTTCCTGATAACTCTCCCGTGTCTTGGGTGCGTGGCAATGAGGGACTTGTTGGTTGGGGAATCTATGCAAGAACTACCGTCACTGGTCGTGATCGTTTTGAAAAAGCTAGAGAATGGTGGCACCAACAGTTAGAAACTTTCTCTATAGATAATGCTGTCCACGCAAGCGGTACCGGCCCAGTTCTATTTACCTCATTCTCTTTCGACCGTAATAATGAATCAGTTCTTATAATTCCTAAAGTAATAGTGGGGCAGAAAAATGCAGAGTCTTGGATTACGTGGATTGGCGATTCACAACAACCCCAGCTAGTCGATACTCCTTTAAGTATTTCTCAAGGCGAAATTACCTACAGCGATGGCAGTATTTCGACCACCGAGTGGACTGAACGTGTAGCTGAAGCAATCAAGCGAATAGATGAATCTGCCGTAGATAAAGTTGTTTTAGCTCGAGATCTTCGTGGAACTTCAACTATAGATATTGATGCGCGTGCAATTTTAAAGAAGTTAGCTCTCGAATACCCCTCAACATGGACTTTCTCTGTTGATGGATTGGTTGGAGCAACACCCGAACTATTACTTAGACTCTCTCGTGGAATGGTGACTTCTCGCGTACTCGCAGGAACTATTCCTAAGACCGGTGATGACGAAAAAGATTTAGCGCTTGCTGCATCCCTAGCTCGGTCTTCAAAAGATTTAGAGGAACACGAATACGCAGTTCGATCTGTGGCCGAAGCTCTCGAACCATTCTGTACATCAACAAATGTTCCCGAGTCTCCATTTGTCTTGCACTTAGCAAATGTCATGCACCTTGCAACAGATGTCACTGGTGCACTAATCGAATCTAAAGTACGTGTTGATGCATTCTCGTTATTGCAAAGTCTTCATCCATCGGCTGCGGTCTGTGGAACTCCTAGAAACGTTGCCTTCGATATTATCGATGAGATTGAAGGCATGGATCGAGGACGATATGCAGGTCCCGTTGGTTGGATAGATGCCAAGGGCGATGGGGAACTTGGAATTGCCTTACGTTCGGGACAGATTCTAGGCAGAGAAATTCGTATCTTTGCAGGATGCGGAATTGTTTCTGGTTCAGATCCCGAAAAAGAGCTAGAAGAGAGCGCTGCAAAAATGTTAGCAATGCGCTCTGCGCTACAGCTTTAATTAGTCAAGCGCTTTTACAGCTACATAGAAGAGATGTTCTTATACATCCCTGCTAAAAAGTCGGCACCTCTTGTTCGATCAGGAGCCTGAATCACAACAATGCTCAAGCCTTGAATCGGTAGTGAAAGCTCGCCTTTCAGCTCTTTCTGAGTAGCAATGGTTTTACTCGCAAATCCCATTGAAGTGGCGATTGCAGCTGGATCCAGACCATGCGGAGTTCCAAAAATCTCTTCAAAACCATCGACTCCGCGTTGGGCTAGGGTCGAGAAGATACCCCCACCATCGTTATTGATAACAAAAATTTTAAGATTGACGATCTCTTTCTGAATAAGGCCCGTCAGATCGTGCAGGAATCCCAAATCACCTAGTACCGCAATCGTCGCCTTTCGCTGTGATGCGATTCCGAGCGCCGTTGAGATATTGCCATCAATTCCTGCTAACCCACGATTAGCAAAGGTCTCAACGCCTTCGCGAGCGAGAGCGAATCCTTCTAAATCACGAATCGGCCGAGATGACGAGATAAAGAGTGATGTCCCTGTTGGAACGCCTGCTGCAATTTCACGCGCAATTATTTGTTCGGACCATATTGAAATATCTGCAATCATCTTTATTGCACGAAGTGAGTACTTATTCCATTTCTCAGCGTATTCGGTATCTCGTACAGGTACTTCAAGCACAGGCAACTGGAGGAACTTCTGTGATGCAATGCGATCGGTATCTACAGTTGCCATGCGGGGGTCTATTACAATCTCTTTACGAGCCATCTTGATAAAGGTATTAATTGATCGTGACAAAGTTGTTCTGCCTATGACAACGACAGTATCCGGTGCAAGATCTTCGGCAATTGTCTTTGAAGTGAGGAAGATACTTGCGTGTGAAAGCGCATCTTTGAATGTGAGCGGATCTTCGGCAATAACTGGCCAATTGAGTTCTTTTGCAAATGCACGAACTGCATCAACGCTTAGTCCGCCGCGATCGTGGCCAATTACCAAAACTCCACGAGTCGATTTTGTATGGAATGTTCCGGGTGTCTTGCGATCAAAAACTTTAGGAGGATTAATCGTTAATCCATTGAGCCAAGAGTCGTCTGAATCTCCGATAAGTGGTTCTTCAAATTGAATGTTGAGATGCACGGGTCCGCTTTGAAGTGAGTTAAATGGGAGTTCCATTGGATACGCGCTACCTGAAACATCAGCAAAGTAGCGCACTGCTTTGCCAAAGATACGAGCCTGTTCTGTCGTCTGGTTGGCACCGGTCCTGCGTAACGATGCTGGGCGATCAGCAGTGAGTACGAGCAGTGGAAGATTGGTGTGTGATGCCTCAAGAACTGCAGGATGGTAATTGGCAACTGCGGTACCGCTGGTACAGACCACAGGAACTGGCTTACCTGATGCTTTTGCAATTCCGAGCGCGAAGAATGCCGCTGTGCGTTCATCGATTCGCACATGCAGATTGATGAGCCCTTTCGCACTTGCTTGATAGAAAGCAATCGAAAGTGGCGCGTTACGTGACCCAGGAGAAATCACAACATCTTTTACGTCGGCTTCAAGAATTTGCCGAACAATGACTTGAGCTAGTTGTGTTGATGGATTCATTTCAATAGCTCCGCACTCTTCATGACGCGATTCTTCCACCATTCGTAGCGGTCAGGCGCCACTTCATATCTATCAAAATCAGGCTCGAAATCAGCGATTGCAATTTCACCCTTCACGATAGGTAACTCTGCGACATTTGCGCCAAGCAGAGAACCAGTTCCTAATCCGCAATCAAAGTTCATCTCTTCAAAAGAAGCAGCAAGAATCAATCCGTAATTAATGCCTACGGCACTTTCGAGTGCACTCGATACAACAACTGGAATATTGTGATGTTCTGCCAACTTGTGAGCACGAGCAATTCCACCCAGTGGTTGTACCTTCAACATCAATACATCAATCGCACCAGTAAAATCAATTGCAAATGGATCACTTGCGTTACGGAGTACTTCATCTCCTGCAATGCGAATATCAATCTTTAAATTCTCTTTCAGCTCACGCAGCTCTTCAATGGTGGCACATGGCTGCTCTGCATATTCCAGAGGGCCGATGTTTTCGAAGATAGCGCGAAGATTGGTAAGTGCATGCTGCACTGACCAATTGCCATTAACATCAATACGTAGCTTTACCTGAGGGCGTAGAGCTTTCACTCTTGCTAGGCGAGCAATATCTTCTGACAAGTTATCGCCGACTTTTACCTTAAAGGTTTTTACTCCCGGAAAAGAGTTCACAATGCGTTCAATATCTGCTGGATCATTGAGAGCCGGGATAGTCCCATTTACCTTGATAGAACTGCGATATAGCTGTGGGCGAGGCGTTGTCGCAGCCTCTATTGCACACATCAACCATGGCGCAGATTCCGCGTAACTGTATTCAAGAAAAGGTGAGAATTCACCCCATCCAAATTCACCCTTAAAGAGTGCAACTTCTCGAGTATTGATCCCCCGAAAGTTTGTCTTAGTGGGTAGCGCAATGACGCGCATACTTTCGAGCAGGGATTGATCCATAAGATTAAAGACCCAAAGTTAAGGGCGCCGCGGAAACTTTCCGAAGTCAGGCTTGCGCTTTTCTTTATATGCATCGCGGCCCTCTTGGCCCTCTTGCGATAAATAAAAGAGAAGAGTTGCATCCCCCGCAAGCTGCTGAACTCCAGCAAGTCCATCATCGGCGGCGTTCATCGAAGCCTTGATCAAACGTAAGGCCATTGGAGAGTTCTGCAACATCTCGCGGCACCAGGAAACTGTTTCAGCTTCTAACTCTTTGAGCGGGACGACGGTATTGACCAGCCCCATTGAAAGCGCTTCTTGCGCATCGTATTGACGGGTTAAGAACCAGATTTCGCGAGCTTTCTTCTGACCAACACTTGCCGCAAGTAACCCTGAACCGTATCCGCCGTCGAAGGATCCAACCATCGGTCCAGTTTGACCAAACTTTGCATTGTCGGCGGCAATTGAAAGGTCGCAGACAACATGAAGAACATGTCCCCCACCAATTGCCCAACCAGCAATCATTGCAACAACAGGTTTTGGTGTGCGGCGAATTTGTACTTGAAGGTCTAGAACATTGAGGCGACCAACACCTTGTTGTGCAAGTGAATCGTCTCCTAAATATCCATCATCACCTCGAACACTAATATCTCCGCCAGAACAGAATGCTTCATCTCCTTGCCCAGTAAGAATAATGACGCCAACTTCGGCATTGTCGCGGGCTAAATCAAAAGCTGATTTCAATTCAATAATTGTTTGGGGGCGGAATGCGTTACGAACTTCTGGTCGGTTGATTGTAATTTTTGCAATGCCTTCAGCAACCTGGTATTTGATATCGATAAATGACTGGCCACCAGGACCAGTTACCCACGCAGGGATAGTCCGGTCACCAAAATCACGCTTAATAGGCTTGCTCACGATTCCTCCATCTGGTCTACGAGCGATAGCCTACGCGGGCAATGGAGCAGAACGCACAACGAGAACTTCGCTCGGCAGATCCCCAATGGCCAGTCAGCGAATTGATGGCCCACGTCAAAAAGGCCATGAACTTTGATGGCCCAGCCCTCTCCTTTGGTAATTGTGCAATTTCTCACGTTCCCCAACAGCTCTGCATTGTTGTGGGTACCTCGGGAAGTTCAGGAGCTGTAAAGGAAGTCGGGCTAAGCCTTCTTGCGCTTGTCTCTTCTGCGCAATCGGCCAATAAATATCTCGGCGCTCAACCTGGTCACACCTGGTCACTTCTGCTTCCTCTGACTCATATCGCAGGCCTCAATGTTCTTACTCGCTCACTAGAAGTTGGTACTGAGCCAGTAGATCTGCGCAATTGGAGCGGTGCCTATCCGACAGTGGATTTCACCGCAATTGTTCCAACTCAACTCTATGCAGCCCTTAATGGAGATCGCAATTTACTGAACCACCTCGTTGCTTCAAAGGCAGTCCTCGTAGGTGGTGCTCCACTTTCGGATGAAATTCAAAATCAGGCACAGCGTGCTGGAATTAATGTAGTAACAACCTATGGCATGACAGAAACGTGTGGTGGTTGTATCTATAACGGTCTACCTCTTGAAGGTGTAGAGATTGAGATTTCTGACGATAAAAGGGTTTCTATTAAAGGTTCAGTCCTAGCAGATACATATATTGGGAATGAATCGCTGTGGAGAGAATCTTTTAGTAATGGGTGGTTTAAAACTTCAGATTTAGGTCGCATGCATCAAGGGAAACTTCTTCTCGAAGGTCGCTCCGACGATGTAATAATTTCAGGGGGAGAAAATATCTCTTTGAGCGCAATTGAGCTCGCACTTGGTTCACGCTTTAATAAGAATGCATTCGCCGCCTTTTCACTCAGTGATCCTCAATGGGGCGCATCCCTACATGTAGCGATTGCTGGAAATGAATTTCTAATGGAGAAAGAGATTGTTGACTTCCTCAGTGATAAATTTGGCGCCTTCGCCAAACCAAAGGGATTCCTTCAGGTTAAAGAACTTCCCATGATCGGAATCGGAAAAGTAGACCGTGCCAAGTTGGCACAACTATTCACGGAGGCATCTCATTAATATTTGGATCCAAGGCGCACGTCCGCGCACGCTTCCTGCCGCCATTGCGCCAGTCTTAGTCGCAACAGCTGCTGCTGGGCAGAATTGGCGACCGCTCCATGCGCTACTAGCGCTCTTCGTTAGTCTCACTCTGCAAATTGCCGTTAATTATTCCAACGATTACTCAGATGGAATTCGAGGCACTGACGATAATCGAGTGGGACCGATCCGAATTACAGCATCAGGTTTAGCTCCTGCGCATACGGTTAAACGCGCGGCAATCCTCTCTTTCGCTGCAGCATCTATTGCTGGTCTTTTTCTAGCTTCGCTATCTTCATGGTGGGTCATATTGATCGGCATCGCTTCGATTGCAGCCGCGTGGGGATATACCGGTGGAAAAAATCCTTACGGATATAAAGGCTTCGGTGAAATCTCAGTTTTCATCTTCTTTGGAGTAGTGGCAACCCTTGGAACTTATTATGTACAAACCATGCAAATAAATTGGATGATCTGCGCTGCCTCTATTCCTATGGGCGCTCTATCGTGCGCTCTCTTGGCAATAAATAATCTACGTGATCGTTCACGCGATGCTGAAGTTGGTAAGCGCACTCTGGCTGTTCGACTTGGAGATCTAGGCTCACGTCGCTTCGTTATAGGGCTTCTTTTAAGCGCCTACATCTTCGCTGCCTTGACTGGTAAGCCCTGGGCCCTTCTTTCGCTTATTACAATTCCTCAGGCGTATGCAATCGCGCGCAAAGTCCTTAATGGGGCGTCTGGCAGCGAATTAATTCCACTATTAGCCAAAACTGGCCAGCTGCAGCTCGTATTTGCGATTGCATTCGCTCTCGGGCTCGGGCTCTAACGTTATAGAATAGGAGCATGATTAAAGTGCAAGGTTTCTTCGTTCTGGTTTCACTTGGTATGACTCTTTACACTTTCATTGATTGCGCAAAGCGTGACGAAACTCAAATATTAAGACTTCCAAAGTGGGGTTGGCTATTAGTAATTCTGCTTACTGGAATTATTGGGCCAGTTGCCTACTTAACTATTGGTCGCGTTCGTTCCATTGGTGGCACATTTAAAGGCAATCAGCCTAAGAAGCGCATCCTGCCGCCTGATGACGACCCAGATTTCTTGCGAAGTATCTAACTTTTCTTACAAATACTTCCTAAAGACCTGAGTAGGTATGTTTTCCTGTTCCCCAGACATTGACATAAACGTAATTAAATAAGAATGTCGATCCCGCAAAAATGCAGAGCCATGCAGCACGTCGTCCGCGCCATCCCACTGTTACGCGAGCATGGAGATAGGCAGCGTAAGCAACCCACGTGATAAATGCCCATGTCTCCTTTGGATCCCAACCCCAGTAACGACCCCACGCACTTTCAGCCCATATCGCCCCGGCAATTACTGCAAAAGTCCATAGCGGAAATACAAAGGCAACTAATCGATAGGAAAGTTGATCTAAAACTTCTAAAGATGGAACTCTCTGTAGCCAAATAGGTCGTTGGTCAATTTCTTCAAAGCGTTCTAGATATAAATATGCCCCGGCAACAACGTTAGCTAGAAGAAATACTCCGCCAGAGATAATCGCTGCTACTACATGAATAACCAACCAGGTCGATTTCAGGGCCGGTACCAAAGGCGCACTATTGCGATAGAGAAGAGTTATGGCTGTACCAAGTGTTAGAAGTACTGAGATAGAAACAAAGAGCCCTAACCATCGAAGATCATATTTACGAAGGGCCATGAGATATGCTCCAGTAAATGCCAGAGCACCAGTGATAGAGAATTCGTACATATTTCCCCATGGAACATGTTTGGCTGAAATCCCACGAGCAATGACGCCGGCTAATAATAAAATAAATCCCAGAATCATCATTGCAGTAGCTATCCGCGCTGCTTTTTCTGTTCGCTTGTAATCTAAAGTTTTAAGTAGCAAATTTCCTTGTGTCGCGTCGGCAACCTCTGGAGCGCGAACGGCAAATGCTGTCTCAAAAGCATGAGAAATAAAAGAAATAGTGAAGACAGCCATAGCTGAGTAAACAAAGTAGTTTGAAATATATGCCCACGTTGTCTGCACAGTTACTCCCCTTTTACCCTCTCAATAAATCTATCTACTTCAACTTCAAGTCCTGGCGCTCCATTTTTCGCAAGTCCCGCTACCTCGACTCCGGTCGATGTAGTACGAATCCAAATTCGACGACGGCGTCCATAGAGCGAAGAAAGAAGACCCAGGATGGCAACAATACCGCCGAAGAGCGCATAGGTCTTGCCGGGATCATCGACGATCTGCAAGTTAACCCACGGAACTACCGTCTCGAGTGTGATGGAGCCCTCAGGGTAGGTAAATGTTTCTCCAGGTTTTACAGAACCTAATCCAATTTTTGTAAGTGATGAAGTATCAATTCTGTAAACAGATTGAGGAATCCCTGAGTCAAGACCTAGTTCGCCTTTCCAAATTGAGAATAGTAATTTCGGATCAAGTAGTTCAGGAAATATCGAGATGGCGCCTTGGCCACCGGCGCGGGAATTCGTTGGGACAAATGAGCCAACAAATCCAACAGGTGGATCTGCATCCGGCACCTTGATAGCACCGATAGAACGAAGGTTTCCATCCTGTGGCAAGAATGGGACGGGTCCTTGGAGGGCTACAAAACCCTTCGAATCTCGTACGGTTACAACTGGGCTATAGCCATTTGCCTGAAGATAGACACGGGTATTTCCAAATGTAAGCGGGTGGTTCACTTTAATTCTCTTCTTATAAGTTTTTCCATCATTGGTTATCGTTACCCATGCTGTGTAATCCTTGGGAGCGTTTGTTACGGGATCATATTGAGCAACAAACTTATCGACGTGAATTTCAAATGCTGGAAGAGATTTATCACTTGTGAGCTTTCCTAATGATAGTGAGTCGTACGAAGTTGGAATATTTATGAAACGTTCACCCACATTAACGATTGCTTCTCCTCGCATACCAAAGAGTGAACCAAAACTGACACCCACAAGAATTAATATGAGCGATAAGTGAAAAAGTAAATTCCCTGTTTCGCGCAGATAACCTTTTTCGGCAGAGAGCGAATCATTCTCTACTCTCACTCTAAACCTATGCTCTTTAAACCATTGCTCTGCTCGGTTGAGCGCACCTAAATCCGATGCGAAGGCTTGATAATGCTCGAGCCTAGCCAGATTTCGGGGCGTTGCAGGTGGTTGTGCTCGCATCGCCCTGTAATGCTCAACACTTCGTGGCAGTACACAACCAATGAGGGAGATAAAGAGCAAAATATAAATTGCGCTAAACCACGGTGAACCATAGACATCAAAGAGTGAGAATCTTTCATACCACTTTGCCAGTCCAGGGTTGGTAATGAAAACATCTCTGACCGCTATTGGGTTGGTAATTCTCTGTGGAATGAGGGAGCCAGGAATTGCCGCAACAGCCATCAACATTAAGAGAATCAGAGCTGTGCGCATACTTGTTAGCTGTCGCCACGCGTAACGAAGAAGTGCGACAAACCCAAGCTCTGGAATCTCTAAATCTCTACTCATTAGATCACCGGCACGAAATCAGAAATAAGCGAGCGAAGTGAAATCATCAGATCACTCCACACTCCAGATAGTTGAAGAATTCCGATAATAATCAGTAAAGCTCCTCCAGTTTTCGAGATAATTCCACCACTCTTGACCATAAATTTACGAATGCCCCTAGATTTATCAAGAAATAAACCTGTTGCAATAAACGGTGAACCTAAGCCGATGCAATAACCGAGCGAGAGAATTGCGCCTCGTAGCGCGCTTGATTCTTGAAAAGCTAGCGCTTGAACACTTGCAAGTGCTGGGCCAATGCAAGGAGTCCAACCGACTCCGAAGAGAAAGCCTAGAAGCGGAGCGCCTATAAGGCCACCTGTTGTAGAAATTTTCGGTTTGATAGTTGGCATCATCGGAAACGCACCGAGAAAAATTAGCCCCATCACGATTGTAAGCAGACCGAGCACTCGAGTGATTGCTTCTTCATTAGTGGCTATTCGTGCACCTAATTGACCGAAGAGGGCTCCATAGGAAATAAAGAGCGCGCTAAAACCTAAGACGAACAGGATTGAACCTAAAAGTATTCTGCCTCGTGCTTGAGAAAAGCCTGCTGCAAATGAAAGATAGCCAGGCACTAATGGCAATACACAGGGAGAAAGGAAGGAAATAAGCCCTGCAAGAACTGCAAATGGGAACGCTGTTAGAAGGAATCCATCTAATAGGTGATTGACAACAAAGTTGATCACTCCGCGCTCACCTTCTCAATCAGGTTACTTAAAGAAGCAATAGTGACGGCGCCTGAAATGCGCGCTGCAACTTTGCCCTGACGGTCGATCACCACAGTGGTTGGGATTGCATTTGCTGGAAGAGATTTTTTAAAACCTATCAAAAGGGAGTCATCGATTAGTGTGGGGTATGGAGTTCCTTGTCTACGCACAAATGCTTCAGCATTGACAGGGTTATCTCTTGTCAAAATTCCGATAAATTCAACGCTTGAATACTTCTTTGAGAGGGCTGATAGCGCTGGTTCCTCCGCTCTGCATGGAGAGCACCACGATGCCCAGACATTAACCACCGCAACTTTCCCAACTTCAAAAGAGTATTGGGTACCTTGAAGCGTCATTCCAAATAACGCAGGCGCTGCAACTCGATCTGACTTATTGATAGTTGTAACTACACCTGTACCTGCAATGAAACTTTGTTCTGCTCTAGATGCTCCACCATTACTGCATCCCGTGAGAAGTACTACCGACAGGATTAAAAGCGAAAGTCTCTTCATATTATTTAGATGGGAGTAGGTGTTTTGCTGGTTCTGAATAGGAAGTACCCGTGATCATTCCCTCATCATCAAAGTGGACGCTGGTTACTGATGCCAATGAACATTCGCGTTTACGCGGATCATGGAGCATTCTCCGTCCTTCGATTGCACTCCTTAAGACCCAGATAGGAAGTTGGTGTGATACCGCAATTGCATCTTTAC